>Ga0099825_1004774_pt1 | contig 17657 bp, 12 predicted proteins | sample SiratroredBW_FD_76838 | JGI IMG/M metagenome (GOLD analysis project Ga0099825, IMG submission 76838) | Root nodule microbial communities of legume samples collected from California, USA - Siratro red BW | ecosystem: Host-associated > Plants > Roots > Nodule | place: USA: California | collected...
AAGATAGATAAGAAAATCAGCGTACAGGATAGGTTTAAAAATACAGTTTCATCAAAGGATGTTGTCCGGATTGTTGATGGTTGCAGCAAAGTGAGATTCTGTCTTTTGGTTAGATTTACCTTTGAAGGATAACCTTTTTTCATATTTATTTATTTGTTTAATTTTCTTTTCTTTTTGGCCAGGGCAAACAAGGTCCTGTGGAACACATATATAGGGGAGTCTTGTTCATCTTTGATCGCCATCATCTTGAACACGCGGGCTTTATATGTGCTAAGGCCCAATCATGTGTGGTAGTGGGAGGTTCACGCTCCAGTGGTGACAGAAATGTAACCAATTCTCCTATTTTAATTTTTGTGAAAGTTTTGTTTTTGGTTTTAACATTGTGATGATGTTTTGCGTAACTCATTCCTTTCTTCCTTTAGGGGGATGCCTACTCAAGATTTCCCACTCTTAGAAGCCCAAGTCGTATTCCACCATCCCCAAGGAGGTTTCCTCGAGGAGGGCCAATGGAATGTATGTAAAATGTTTTTTAAAGTATTATATGGAACAGTTTATCACTTTCTTGTTCATTTCCTTAAGTAACTTGTCTGAGTTTAATTTATTTGGATGTGGTATAGCTGGAGGGAGACATAGGGGTGGGAGGGGGCATGACGGTTTGGCAGGTACAACTGTTAAAGTACGTCAGGGTCCCTATAAAGGTTACCGTGGGCGTGTTATTGATGATAAAGGCACATCAGTTCGTGTTGAGCTGGAATCTCAAATGAAGGTTGTGACAGGTACGTTTTAGTGGAGAAAACACCTGTATTTCATGTATTTCGGTATTTGCATGGTTGCTGACTTGATGATTTGCAGTTGACCGCAACCATATATCTGACAATGTGGCTATAACCCCATACCGGTAAGTTATATGTACATATAATTTGTGATTCCAAGTATGCACTGGAAGTTCAACCATCTGACTTTTATGCATTCTTCCAGCGATTCATCTCGCTATGGAATGGGAAGTGAAACCCCGATGCATCCTTCTCGGACTCCCTTACATCCTTATATGACTCCAATGAGAGATCCTGGAGGTTTGTTTGATTTTATTGTTATAGATTTTCATTTCATTTATTTTGTAGAATTAACACTCTAAGCCTGTTTTTTGACGGATTGTTATCATGGATAATTGATAAATGTACTGCTATTTATAGCAACACCTATTCATGACGGAATGAGGACACCTATGCGTGACCGAGCATGGAATCCATATACTCCAATGAGTCCTCCAAGGTTTGTCCAATTAACGTTGTTCCTTGTTGTGTTTCATATACACTGTTCTCTGATTTTTGTTTTACATAGTTTCTGCTTTAATAAAAAGATTTCTTCCTTCCAATTTGTATATGGAGACACTTTTTTAATGTATTTTATATGTAAAAAAATGTCTAAGTTAATCAACTTCCATGTAGACATTATAGAAGCAATTAGAACTAGAGGGGTTATAAGTAATTTGGTGGTTAAAAAAATTGTTACCTCTCTACAGTCTGCAACGTTATTTAGTTAGTATATATGTGATGTATGAATTCTGATGTGAAAATAAAATTAGGGACAACTGGGAAGATGGAAATCCAGGCTCTTGGGGAGCAAGTCCCCAGTATCAGGTCAGCCTTGAGATTTAGCAAACTTGAGATACTATACGCAACTTCGTATTAGGAACTATGCTGATTTTCTTTTCCCTTCTCGATCTTTTCAGCCTGGAAGTCCTCCATCACGACCATATGAAGCCCCGACTCCTGGTGCTGGTTGGGCTAGCACACCTGGTGGAAATTATAGTGAAGCTGGAACACCTCGGGACAGTTCTGCCTATGGTATTGCTACCTCTTACCCTTTCAAAACAATAGTATATATCTTTATTTTTTATTTTTATGCTAATACGTTATTCTGGGGATGACGGTTGTATTTTTCACAGCCAATGCTCCAAGCCCATATTTACCATCAACACCTGGTGGGCAGCCTATGACACCAAGCTCAGCATCTTATCTTCCGGGCACTCCTGGAGGGCAGCCTATGACTCCAGGCACAGGTGGTATGGACATGATGTCTCCAGTTTTAGGTAAGCTTGTTTTGTCAATCTTATGACAGACAAGTTTATTATGTATACTTTTGAATTTTTTGGTTTATCTATTCAGTTGTTTATTTGATTATATAATCAGACTGGTGTACCTAATTTTCTTCATCTATGAATAGTAGAATAACTCATGAGTTTGGTCCTTCAAATGAAGGACGACTAGTGCTAGGTGTCTAGCGAGTCTCATTGATTTACTTTCGTAATTGTTATTGTACACTTGCTGTGTTGCATATACTATGAAGATGATTATTACTCGGCACGTAGTATTTGGTTTGTCATTTTTTTCTTCATCTCATTTGATAGTCAAAGATGGGTTGGTTATTTTGTCGTTGTCATATTTGTTTAGATGCTTTTTGGTTCAATTAGTTGCTTTTCTATTGCGATATTTTTTACAGTGTCTACCACGAAGACATCCCTGAGAGGATAATTAATTTTTTGTAGGTGGCGACAATGAAGGTCCATGGTTTATACCAGATATATTAGTCAATGTACACAGGGCCGGAGACGAATCTGTTGGAGTTATAAGAGAGGTTCTTCCGGTATGGTGACCTAGCAACTTGCTTGTACATGTGCTTTTAGAATTGTACAATCTTCAAGTTGTGACAATATATGCTAACTAAGTCATTTGAAGCTGTATTTTGGTTCCATTTGTCTAATGATCTTATTGAGGCTGACATCTTTTTGTTTCTTCAGGATGGGTCGTACAAGGTAGCTCTTGGATCTAGTGGTAATGGTGAAACGATTACAGCCCTTCCTAATGAAATGGAGGCTGTGGTACCAAGAAAATCAGACAAAATAAAGATTATGGGTGGGGCATTACGTGGTGCCACTGGCAAGTTGATTGGTGTAGATGGTACTGATGGAATTGTAAAGGTAGATGACACGTTGGATGTCAAGATTTTAGACTTAGTTATTTTGGCAAAATTAGCTCAACCGTGATAAGTTTATGTAGAGACACTTAATGCCATATTTTTTGTCTCAACTGTTGCGAGCGTTTTCGCCTGTGTGTCTATATAATATGCTCCCTCACCTTTGTTCGCTCAGTTTCAACTTGGTTAGGTTAAGTTGCATATATACTACTTGTTTCTCCTTAGTATTTGGGAAACTGAAAAAGAAAAAGAGGGATGGTATCTTTGAGGCATCACTAACAAGAATGGATGTATCAGAACATATTTGAAAATATCGTGGCAGAAACAATATTTTTCTCAAGCTTTAAAATAGAAGTGATTGTTTTTGCCATTTCTGCATGAAGCAATGGACTCGTTGAGATGCGTTTTCTGCTCATGTCCTGTTTATTTGTTCCTTTGACTTTATATAAAATTTAAAATAATATTTTTAAAGAACTTGTAGACATATTTTCTTCTAATCTATTGATTAAATGCTAGACATGTTCCAGTCACCTTAAAAATTTCAGTTCACCCTAAAAATGTGGAGAGATGAAAGTCACGTGGAAAAGATATAATTGTTATGTTATAACATAATTGATTAGATTGTAATTGTAACATCTATAATAATAATAATAATAATAGTAATAATAATAATAATAATAATAATAATAATAAAAGAATATTTTAAATAAATAATATAATAATTAATAATTAGTGATAATAATTATAATAAATATAAATTCGTACAATAATTATAATAATATTTAAAAATGGTAATAATAAAATCATAGTCATTCATAATAGTATAAAAGGATATCTTTCTTTTGTATATATAATTTCTTACAATTTTACCCTTTAAATTACTATTATTTTAAATTCAAATAGCTATCCACAATCAAAAAATAGTTATTTTTATGATTATTTTTAATAATTTTTTATAATTAATAATATATTTTTATTTCAATGATTATTATTTTTTAGATTATTTATTCTTCAATAAATAAAAAATGATTTATTTATTTATTTAATAATAATTAATATTTTCTATTTTAAATAACTAAATATTTTTTTAAATATTGATTATCTTTATATAATAATTTACTTTTCAATAAATGAAACATAATTTGTTGATTTATATATAACGGCTACATATATAATAACTACGCTTTTGTAGTTAATTAAAAGATAAATAATACTATTTATCCTTTTTAAAGATAACGCCTACCTATATAATAATTATCTTCTAATATATATAATTTAACCTTTAATAAATAAAATATAGATGTTTAAGTCAATATAATTTATTCTATTCAAATATTTTTTTAATTTTTTTATATAATAAAATAAATAATTGAATAATTTTTCCATATTTCGAAATAATTAAATAATTTTTTCAAAAAATAAAAGCTATATATTTTTTAACATTATTGTTCTATAATTAAAAGTTAAATAGTATTAATTTTATATTTTTAATTAATTACTTATAAAAATAATAATATATATTTTAATGTGGTAAAAATTCGAATATACAAACGCATGTATAATAATAAAATTATAAAATAATAATAGTAATCAAAATAGAAATAACAAAATTAAAAAAATAATAATAATAAAAAAATTGTAAAATAATAATAATAATAATATAAATAATAACGATTTATTTAAATTTTAATTTCGTTTTATGATTTTTTTTGCTAAATTTTTAGATGTATTAACTGTGTTAAACAATTCATAATTCTTTTTTCAATTGAGTTCATGAATAGGATAATACTTTAGTTAAACACGAATAGGAGATATAAATAATTTATATCATTAAGTGATAATAATATGTTATATTTAGTAATGTAAAATTCAACCACACATTTAATCAATAGTATTCATTTCTATAATTGTAGACTCTCCAATTACATTTAATGGGAAAGATTAATTTAAATACCAATATCTAATATAAAAAAAATTGCATATAACTTATTAATTATTACATATATTGGCAATAAATTTAGTTATTATTATAAGGTAGTCTACTAGGAGACCCTACATCTGCTCTATATAGACTTAAAAAATAAAAAGTTAGGTAGACATTATAGTGTTTTTTCCAACAAAAGAATAAAAAAGAGAACTGAATATTATTATTTACCAACACAAAGCCAAACTTCTTGTAAAATCAAATGTTTTTTAGCAAAACATCTCAATTGTTATACTTCGCAATGGTGGGTTTGATGTGAATACCACATGCTTCTTTTCCTAATATAGTTTATTTACAGTAAATTCAAGTTATCCAATATTTCAGATAATACCTATCAGAAAAGTTATTAACTCAATACAATTTAATGATTATGTTTCAATATATCGGAGTTATCTTTATATTAATATAATAATATCTTTATGTTAAAATATTAATATAAGAATGTCTTTATGTTAAAATAAGAGTTAAATGTTTCACTTGAGTTGCTCATTTAATATAATATATTTTTATAAGATTAAATAAGAATGACGAAGAAAAATATTATTTTTTGTTTTTAGTTAGTTTTTCGTTGTTTTTGGGCATTTGATTTGGTGATTGATCCATTTGAAATTTGTAAAGCATCTTTTGAATTATTTATTTATACAGGTGTTTGAGATTGATTAAACTTCAGCTTTTGGTTTTTATCAGTTACTTATTTAATATAATATATTTTTATAAGATCAAATAAGAATGATGAACAAAAGTATTGTTTTTTTGTTTCTAGTTAGTCTTTCGTTGTTTTATGTTTAGCTATAACACTATCAATTGGTATTTTCATTGAGCTGCTAAACCAAATAAACCTTGTTAAAATAATCTTAGATAAAATTGATAAACTATGAACTCAAACCGATAATACTCACAAGCACCACGAAGAACAATATACAGTGTTTCAATATGCTGTGGATTCTCTCATTAATCTACATTGGTAACCAAATACCCTCAGCAAGATGTTATCCATTTTTTCTACCCATTGAGCCACTTCTCTTAGTTTCTACCCTATTTCCAATCATTTCTCCTCAATAACCGACATAAAATTGCCCATCCAAAATACAACTTTCCTTTCTCTATGATTTAGGTGGATTGGCTATTTTAGACTTATCAATATTTTCAATTCTACCTTGATCCTTACGAATTCCATTTGAACATGACAATTTTCCATATGAAAGGGAAGCCCCAAGTATATTCAAATAGATGTATCAACCTAACAACTAATGATTACATATCATTTAGTTTGTCTCGGAGCTTTGTTTTGGCTACTGCACCTATATCAATCATCAAATAGAATTTTTTAAACTCCAACCGATTGGTACAATTACTGACTACCAAACAGGTTTTTTTTCTTTTAAAAAAAAGAAAACTGTAATAGAGTTTTGAATCTAACCCGTGAAATGATTCTTAATTGTTTAATTTGTGGTCCTACTTCCATCTCCCAAGCATTGGACTTAGCTGAACTTCCTGAGTCTATAATCAATAACCCTAAGCCAAAAACTTCCTGCACCCTATCAATTGTAACCTACACCCCATATTTTTTTAAAATCTTAAAAATACCCTTCAAGAAAAAATAAGTTCATAAAAACTTTTCGAACTGGAAACTATTTTCCGAAATGTTTTCAAAAAATTTTTCCAAAAACTAATAAAAAGGATAGTTCAATAATTTCGCATATGTGATGGTAGTCCAAAATTAACGGGCTGCAGCAAGTTTTTGGACGAATTCTTCTTCCACCCGTAGTCATATTAGACGATGTCCGTAGATAATTGAATTTGTGTCATTTGATTATCATTTTATTTTAAAAATAACAATCCCATCCAATTTACATTATTTTTAAAATATAAACTGAATAATATTTTATCTAATTTATATTATACATTAGATGAAATTTAATTTGATTTTTTTTTAAATATAAATCGAATGAATGTAATCCGGTTATCATTATAGTATTCAAAGTCATTTTAATTATTTTAACATAAATACTTTTAGAATTATGAAGGTACAGGATGAGGGTAAGGACGAAGGTATGGAAGTAGAGAAAGAATTTGTCAAGTTTTTGCTTAACCCTTAACTTACATACAAAGCATTTTTCCTGCACCTCCATAAACTCCTTCTACGCCTCCATAACTATGAAAAGGCAAAAATATCCTTAAGGTAAAATGTTATATTCAAGCAGTGTCCTCTAATCCTGCGCTGATTTTTCTGCACCTCTTCGTCTTCATCTCTGCATCTTGCGCCGCCGCTGATTTCTCTGTACCTCTCCGTCTTCGTCTAAAGTTTGGTGGTGAAAGTGATGACCAACGGCTGTGACAGTTCAATTAAATTGGGATATCAAATTTCCGATTAAAGCATTAAGACACAAAATTTATTTGTCTTAAATTTTGAATACCGGATGCTAGAATTCTTTTACATTCTGAACTGTAAAATCTGGTATCCAACTTTTATATACTGGATTGAACCTGCATTTTCCAATCTGATACTCTTCGTTTACTTGGATTATACAATCTGATATTCAAAATTTTAAACAAAACAAACTTTCGGATTATATAATCTCGGCACCAGATTATATATTCCGGAAGAAAAAAAATCAAAACCATTAACTTATCTTTGCTACTCCACAGTCACTCTAACCACTTCCAACCTCCATGAAACACCACCAGCAGCACCACCGCAACACCAACTACTGCCGACGAGCACCACTCCAATCTACAACACCCAACCTTCACCAACTCCAATCTACAACACCCAACCTTCACCGACGACTCTCCACTTTTTTCTCCTTTTATTAAGCCATTTTCTTCTCTTTTTATTAAACCCTTTTCTGTCATTACACCAAGAATACTTTGTCATAGAAACTATGGAGGTGAAGGGAGAATACATTCCTGCATACTCAAGGGGCCCACTACACTTACCTCCACCTCCCTACTCAAACCATTCGTTAAAGGCAATTCCTTCTATAAAAGAATGTTAGAAAAATGTCTCTTATTATGTAATTTGAAAAAATTCAGAATAAAATAAGTGTAGGAGAAACAACAAAAATCAAGAGATTTGATATCTAGTTTTTTTTTTCATGAATTTAGGGTGTTAGTTATCAAGTCTAGTACTCTGTTTGTAACAGACCTTTTGATTTATAATTAGTTTTAAACTATTTTTTTAGTTTAGATATGTTTTTTAAATTATAGTTTTACATTCTGTTTTTATTGAAGATGTATAAATATTAGTTTATATCAATAAAAATATATCCTTGCACTCAAATATATCTATAAACTGGTATCAGAGCTCTTAGTTCTTAAGGGCCTGTGTCTGAGAGATCAGTGAGACCCGAGTGACGAGTATTCTAAAAGAAGGTAAGATATGGCCGAAAATTTCATGGCAGCTCCACCAATTTTCTCAGATGAAAACTTTGAGATATGGTCTGTCAAAATGAAGTCTTATCTAGAAGAAAGTGGTTTGTGGGATGTTGTAATGTCTGAAATCCAGCCGCAACAAGAAGATCCAACTGTAGCTCAAATCAGAAATTACAATGATGAAGCGATGAGAAGATTGAAGGCCAAGACCTGTATTCACTGTGTTGTTTCTGATGTTGTTTTCACTAGAATTATGGCATGTGAAACAGCTATAGAAACATGGTAAACAAAGAATATTCTGAGGATGAAAGAGACCGAGACTATCAAAGAATATTTTGATAGACTCTTGATCGTGGTAAACAAAATTCGTTTACTACATGAAGATTTGCCTGACAGAAGAATTGTAGAAAAAGTGCTGGTGAGCCTCCCTGGTTTAAAGCAAAGATTTCTTCACTTGAAGATTCTAGAGATCTCACGAAAATCTCATTAACCGAGTTGATGAACTCTCTGCAAACCCAAGAGCAGAGAAGAATGTTGAGACAAGAGCCGCCGAATATTGAAGGAATTTTATTAGCAAAGTCACAGCCGAGTTATAAAACAAAGAAGAAAGGATGGAAAAATGAGAAAAAAAGTGATGAGGATGACAATGACGAGAAGGAGAAGTACTCAATATGTCAATACTGTAAAAAAAACTTTTCATCCACATTAGAGATGTTGGTAGAGACCCGATGTGGTGTGCAGATCCTGCAATCAAAAGGGTCATGTAGAGAAGGTATGCAAAAGAAAGCAACAAGAGGCGCAAATTGCTCAAGAGACTAATAACGAGAAGGAGGAACATCTTTTTGTGGCGACTTGCTTTGCTAGTGACATTACTAGTGAAACATGGTTGATTGATAGTGGATGCACTAATCACATGACTCATGATAAAGGCATGCTTATAAAGCTGGACAAAACCCATTTTTCAAAAGTCAGAATTGGGAATGGAGACTATATTGAGATCAAAGGTATAGGTGATATTGCCATTGATTCTGGCTCAGGTAAAAGAATAATCTCTGATGTTCTATATGTTCCTGAGATTGATCAAAATTTGTTAAGTGTGGACAACTTTTAGAGAAAGATTATGTTGTTGTGTTCAAAGATAAAACTTGTGAAGTCTTTGATTCAACTGACATTAAATTGATGTCAATAAAGATGAAGGGCAAAAGTTTCTCGGCAAACATACAAACCGACTTAACATATTCCTCTGCGGCTAAAGTTGGGAATTGGGAGAAAATGAGAATTAAAGAGAGGCCCAGGGGTTACCAAATTTATTAGCAGGGACGATATTAAGGAAAGACCATCATGTATTCCTGTAGCAATTTTAGAAGTTAAGGTCAAGGAAACTAAGAAATCTGTCAAGAAGAGAAACAAGGATGTCCGTCGTGAAGAAGCAGATCAAAGTCCACGAAAGAAGATTCTGAAGATCAATAATCAATTAGTTGATATTTTAATTAAAGCTCCTCCAAGAGGTATATTTGAAGAATTGAAAGACAAAATTGGAATTTACATCAAAAGAGGCAAGGAGGAGTGTTGGAAAAATGCCTCTTATGATGTAATTTGAAAAAATTCAGAATAAGACAAGTGCAGGAGAAACAACAAAAATCAAGAGATTTGATATTTAATTTTTTTGGTTCCATGAATTTAGGGTGTTAATTACCAAGTCCAGTAGTTTGTTTGTAACAGACCTTTTGATTTATAATTAGTTTTAAACTGTTCTTTAGTTTAGATATGTTTTTTAAATTATGCTTTTACATTTTGTTTTTATTGAAGATGTATAAATATTAGTTTATATCAATAAAAATATATCCTTGCACCCAAATATATCTACAAAAGAAATGACAAAAGTGTCTTTTTGGATTAATATGTTAGTTTTCTTTTATTCTTTTCCAAAATGTAGATTTCAAAAAAATTATGGAATGTCATTTTCTAAATGTAACCAACACAAGTACCATCGTGATTGGTCTCTAAGTTACAATTTTTCAGTAGAGTAATAGCGTGTTTTGATTTATAGTAAGGTAAGATGGTTCGTGAACAATTGTTGTTTTAGGTAGTTTTTAGTCTTGATTTTCCCTTACTTGTTGTCGATTTGTTTGTAGTAAATTTCACATTTCTTCTTCCCAAATAAAATGTTGTAAAAGACGGTTGAAAAATTAATAAACTAAAATTCCAGAGATAGTGATAAAATATTACTGTCTTTAAAGATTTATCCGCGATAAATGCACAAGTCTTCCAAGATACAATAGGAACTTCTCAGTTAAAAACTGAGGATCTCAACTAGCAAGAAAGCTTTTTTAGAGTAAAAATACCCAAAATATTTAGAGAAGAAATAGAGAAAGAGAAGAGAGAATATATGAAGAAAAGAAGATGAGTAGCTCTTGGTGTGTTTTCGGAATGAGGAAGATCCCCTATTTATAGAGGAAAGGGGAGCGAGTGGTTGGAGAAGAGGAAGAAGCGGTTTGCACGATTCGGTTGAAGATATTTCCTTCAACTTTCGAAAATCTACACTTGGATCGGAAGAGGAACCGCTTCAACGTTCGAAAGCGAAACCAGCCATCATGTTCTTCTCTGCTCCGCACATTTAACGTTCTAGAAGATATACAGTTGTTGCCGGAAAAATCTTGCAATAGGGTTTGAAAGTTTCAATTTTCCCTTTACAATTTGCAAGATTTTTCCAGTAGCAACTGCATATCTTCTAGAGTGCGGAGCAGAGAAGAACGTGATGGTTGGTTTCGTTTTCGAACGTTGAAAAGGTTCCTCTTCTGCTCCAAGTACAGAATTTCAAACGTTGAAGGAAATATCTTCAATAGATCATGCAAACGGCTTCTTCCTCTTCTCCAACCACTCGCCCCCCTTTCCTCTATAAATAAGGGATCTCCCCCATTCCGAAAACACACCAAGAGCTCATCATCTTCTCTTTTTCTCTTCTTCACATATTCTCTCTTCTCTTTCTCTATTTCTTCTCTAAATATCTTGGGTATTTTTGCTCTAAAAAAGCTTTCTTGCTGGTTCTGAGACAGTGATATTTTATCACACTTCCGGAATTTTAGTTTATTAATTTTTCAGCCATCTTTTACAACATAAAACAATACTCTTTCACAGCTCTTTTGATATGAGGCAATTCAGCTTTTGTGCACTCAGTCATCTCCTTTAATCCTTCCAATACGGAGCGATATTTTGATATAGAACGGGTTTTCAGTGTGGGACGATTTTCGAGGTGGAATGTGATTTCTCCACACAATTTTTGCTTTGACTCCTCATAGTGGATACTTTCCCACTTTTTTAAATACAAATTCTGAACAAAGACAAAAATACCCTTTAATCAAGTAAATAATTGTTTTTTACTTTGGCTCCTCCTTGTGGATACTTTCTCACTTTTTTTAAATACAATTTCTGAACAAAGAGAAAAATACCCATTACCCAATTAAATAATTGTGTTACCTCAGTGTTGTTGGAGTTATTGGAGTTATTTTCCATCGGTTGTCAAATTAACAATTCCTTTAGTGCAATTGGGTGTCCTCTTATTGGTTGTGAAAAAGTAAAATCGGAAGATTATAACACTACCATCACGTACATGAAATACATTTCCAAGTTTATGCAAATCATTACAAACTGTATAAAATGCTAACAGCATAAGCTTAGAAGGTATTAAATAAGACGAACCATTTACATCATGTTTGACATATGATTTGTCTCTAGGTGGGTAAGAAGACACACTTAGGCATAAAAACCAGAAGAGGAAAAAGTAAAACAGGAAAAAGTGTAAGGAAAATTAACCTTCTCACACCGGAGAAAGAAGAGAAGTATCTGGGCTCGTGCATCCAAGGCAAATGACATAACCATCTGAGAAAAACAATATTATACATCGACTTCAACCCACATAAATATCAATGGGGAGTTCTAAAGTTCTTGTCCTGCTAGGCTGCATGTGTTAAAAAGCAGCCCAAAATACATAAAGCAATATAAACACCAACTAACACAAGACAGAACTTTCATACATATACCAACCTTCCATTACTGAAACACCAGATATTATCAAAATTCAAAACAAGTACTTACTGACATATCGTCTCAGAATTCCTTCAGAGTTCTTTGGTGCAAACCTTCCCTTTACAACCATTCTCTGCTGTCCGTCAAGGGATCCACTTGTACCCAATTCAGCAAGCAAGAAAGCCATGACATGGTCTGGCTGCCGATGCATTCTAAAAAATTGCATACAAGAAAATTAACCAAACGGAAGCATATATATTGTAAATTCTTTTCTTCTTATATGCAGACAAATAAAGAATGGAGAAAGACAACAGCAATAGAGGAAATAAAAAAACAATGGTAATATTAACTGAACACAGTCAACAATTTAGTAGCAAAGTCTCAAACTCTTTTATTCAGGCATTTATAGATTGGGCAAGCATTTTGCATTCCCACATGAAAAGTTAATTCGAAGAAAAATGAAAACTAAAAGGCTTTTAAAGATATGCCATTTAAAAACCATTCCCCTTATAATTAAGAAATCTGGGGGATATTCATGGCCTGTCTCTGATATTATTACACTAACATAAAATATCGGTATTGCCATACTGATGGAACATCACTTCTGTAACAGAAATTGAAAGGGGATTTTCTTTGAATTCCGGATACCAGGGCTCCTCAGCAAAACTAGTCCTCGGTTCAAAGACTGACACATACAATCCATCAAACTCCTAGACTTTCCAATTAGATAAAAACAGACCTAGCTCCTCTAATAAATTTCTCTTAATGGCATTTTTTTCTGCAATAACTGCCTCACACAACACTTAAATTGCCAGTAACTGCCTTCATAAGGACTTTCAGTGAGCAAACCTGACACCGATTCAGGAACTGATCCTCCTCCAACCCCACAATGTCATGGACTGTATCACACCACAAATGGTGTGCCCGTGTTTAATTGAGTGAATAATAAAATTAAAATAAAAGAAAATAGACAGAAATAAATCAGGCCTAGTGTTTTGTGAACAACTCTCATCATGTTACTCTATACTATTAATCATTTTCAATAAAATAGTAACATACATTTTTCAAAGATCCATAAAATTCACAAACACAGTTGGTAGTGATGAAGTCACACCATCTGCTTCTCAGAAAGTTAATCTTTCAGTGTACTATGCAAGCCTGAGCCAACCTTCTGCAACTTTCATTGTTAAGAATCTGGAGGAGATTTTCCACAGCGATCTCATCAACATTATCAACCTCCAGCAAGTACCTTGGGCCAATGCTTATGTCAATAAGACCAACCAATCCATAATATGTCAGGTTTTATTCTATGGCTATTATCTTTGCTATGCTTTGAAACAATTAGAATTTGATTAGGTAAGATTGTGCTGTAATAAGATTAAGATAAAAGTTTGCTGATTTGATGCCATGCCATGCAATTGTATTAAAATTTTCTGCAATTAGCATCATTGAACTTTCTCTGTTACTGACAAAACCGATTCTGATATCAATCTGGTTGCTTTAAAGGGTAATAGCAAGCTAAAGGGTCTAAGAAAATTCAGGGAGTTAGCTTATTGCTTCTAAATTTTGGTGATTGAAAACGTAAAGTCATGCATTTCTGATAAATAAAATAATAAACAACAATCAAATATTAAAATAGTACAGTATTTGTTCCTCCCAGTTGCTAGGTCTTTGGCTTATTTTTTTCACTCCAATAGCTTAATTGGGGAAAAGGGGTTTAATATTATTCAGTTCCTAACAACATTTTAGCTTAATTTTCCCATCTGAAAAGTTGTGTGATACATGCACAAACCATAACAGTGAGATAATATTTGAAAAGGAGAAATCATAATTTTAACAAAAAGGTGTGCAGTTTTGCTTCAGAATGATAAGAGGAGAAAAAGAGAGAAAGGTTTGAACAATGACATGACTAATGTGGTATATTTGATGATTATCTTCCAAATTAAACTTGTACTTCAATTATAAATTGCAGAATGGACCAGATGAATGTGAGCTAAATTCACTGGAAACTTGTGGCCTCAATGTTTGGAATGATGTGGTAAGTGATTTGCTCCCAGTTCGTTATAGAACTAAGCAACCTGACCTCAGAGGGGGTCAACTTAAATTTTGCATACAAAACCTGTGATATCTACAATCAATTTATGTGTAGAGCAAACATTATGCTCTAATCTACTGCTTTGAGTTTCTGGCAATTGAGGGAAGGCACAAGAATTGGCAAGACTGTTTCAGCCAATTAGACTTGCCTGAGGAACCTGTTCTGAACTACTATATCAGAGGAAATGGAACAGAGGTTATTTACTGTACATTTATATAACTATAATTAACCAAACCTATAGCGAGGACTTATTTTACTCTGTCAGTGAAGTCAATAAACTAAAGATTCATGGTTAATGATATCACTGTGGAACCTAATCATAATTATATGAAAAATTATATATGCTGTATTAGCCTTATAAATACAACCTTGTATGTAAATTGATTTTCTACTTTTTGGACTATGCTTTATGATCATTAACATGGAACTTTAATTGCTATGAAGAAAAAACTCTCATCCTATTACTATTTTCATTCCCTCCTTTTAGTTAAAGTGCAAGTATATAACAATAAAAGAAAGCTATTTGCAAACAAGCTGTTATGTATTGCGAAAAAAAGAATAAACATCTTTACATAATTCTCTAGGGTACATATAAACACGAATCTGTACAAATCAGATTATAATAACTATTGAGCTATCTGATTGTGTAACTAGGATTAGTATAACACAAAAAAAGGGTTTTGTGCTCTCCTTAGTCTTCAACATTCTAGCTTTAGTTTTTCCAAGTTGAAAATCTTAGTAGTTGAGTTCCTTCGTACTCCAAAACTAGTTCATTGTCATTTTGTCCTTCAATCCTGGCTTGATACGAGCCTTCTCTTCCTCTCAACACTTCTCTGATTTCCATCAAAATATTTTTGCTCAATTGGCAACCCTTAAAGCTAATTTCAGCCTCAACAGGGTCACTCCTGTGCATCTCCTCCCATGTTTGTAACCAATCAAGAGAGGAAATACAAGGTTGCAAAAACAATTGCTCCATGACAATTCTTGCTTCTATGAAACGAGTCGGGAAATGTGATTCAATTGATTGTAACAAGGCTTGGTAATGCACCAAATGTGCTTTAAAGAATGACCTGAAATTCAAGTTCTTTTTCACTTTCTCATATGGACCTCCATCCCCAAAAGTTATAATTCCCCCACTGCCAGAGGTGTTGATCAAATCCTCAGCTACCTTTAGAAACTCTACGGCTTGTCTTCTGGTCCTTGCTCTTCCCATATGTGGAAGATCAATCATGGAATTGAAGGCCAAAAACTCACCCCTCCTACCCCTTTTGTTCATTTTCTTAATCTCAGCAACAAGTTCCTTCACTCCTTTCTCCTCTACCTTCAACTTCAAACCACAGGATTCGGCATGCTCATAGAGCTGCCTTTTAGTTTCCTCAAAATTTGATGGACTAGAACCACATTCAAGACCCTCATCACCCCACTTAATTGATGTCAATTTCAATGTTTTGTTCATGTGTGCACTAGCCTCAATCATCGAAGCCCATTGAACCCCATGTCCAATACAAGAGTCCACTATGTGTACACCGTTACAATCTTGTGGCATGGCTTCAAGAATTGCAGAAACAGCTGCAAAGTGAGCAATTTTCCCAATTGGGAGACCTTGATAGAGTGCACTCAAAGAAGCCTCAAAGTTCTTGAAGGCTTCCCCTTTGAGATAATCTCCATGATTGGTCATGCCTTGACACAAGTAGAATACAAGGCGCTCTAGAGACTCACCTAGTGGACTAGCTTTCTGGCTCATGCACCTCAAAATCGCTTCTGCTAGTGATTTTTGTCCTTGCTCCAAGGCCTCTCCATATGCCTCCAGCAAGTGTGGAAGACTCACTTGGTTTTCAATTTCCATGTTTTCGTGAGGTAAAGTCAATGGTGATGTTTGATTTGTGGATAACTCTGACCTCACAGATGGGGTTGGACTCCAAGCACTTTCCACCTCACTTGACAAATTCTGTGAAGGGAAGAAGCTCCCTTCACTCTCTCTTAGGTATCCATGACCTTGAAAACTAACAATATCAGCATCCAAGATGGAATCAAAATCATCCAATTCCATGAGTGATGGAAGTTGCACAGTTTCTTCATTGATTGGATATCGGATATGAATATGATCATTGGAGAAAAATAAGGGGGAGGAAGAAAAGGGGATGGAACAAATTTCAGAAGTGGAATCCTCTAGACTGCTCAATAGTATATTGAGTCGACAGTCACCAACATGGTCATCCACACTGAAGCCATAGGGTCCACAATCACCAACATGATCATACATAGTGAAGGCATAGGACTCAACACCTGAATCAAAAGTTGAGTTCATGTCCTCATAGAATGACCATGGGGATTGCATATCCTCTTGCTGCATCATCTTTTCTACTGGATTTTCTCACACTGCATAGAAGGTAAGTCTTGTTTTGGAGTAGGTAGGCTTTAATGAATGAGAATGTTTGACTATTTATAGAAACAAATATTAGAGAAAGGTTGTTTCCCCTCTCTTTCAGCCAAATTCCTATGATTAAAATAACATGAATTATATTTTAATGAGGCATTAAAATAGTCTCTTAAATTATACATGATCAATCAACATATTATTTCAAATTTGTATTCCTGTCAAACTTACCCACCAAGCCTTGGATCTCCTTTCAAAGAAAACAGTAATATTGATGTAGATTATAATAGAAATAGAAACTGACGAATAATTTTTAGGCAGTTTTTCAAGAGTTTTATTCCTACAAGGTTGCCGTGAAAAGTGTATTTCCTCTTTTGGCAGCATCGATACAACCTCGAACTCAATGGGGACCTCAATTTACCGGTGTTATCACTAATCCATATTACAATTAAATAATTGATTACTTAATAGTTCATGTCTTTTCAACCTAATTACGCGTCAATTCATCACAAAATTCAGCTTCAATGACAAGGAAATTTCACTTCCTACGACGAAATTTCATGTTATGGAGTAAGGTAACAATATACTACATATACAAGCGATTCACACAAGTAATTTAACATTTAAAGCTCTTAATTCAGGTTTAAGGTTTAATCTTTGATTTGGATTAGCATCACTTTATCTTAAAATAAAGTGATCTAAAAGGAGGATTGGTTAAATATTAAATAATAAAAAAAACTAGATACTTCTAGTCAGAAAAAAAAAAAAAAAAAAAAACATAAACCATTTTTTATAACAAAATTTCCATCAAAATTTTTTACCTT
>Ga0099825_1004775_pt1 | contig 17654 bp, 12 predicted proteins | sample SiratroredBW_FD_76838 | JGI IMG/M metagenome (GOLD analysis project Ga0099825, IMG submission 76838) | Root nodule microbial communities of legume samples collected from California, USA - Siratro red BW | ecosystem: Host-associated > Plants > Roots > Nodule | place: USA: California | collected...
AAAAAAAAATAAATATAAATAAAAAAAAATAATTAAATATTTTTTTTTATATATAAAAAAAAAAATATATATATATATATATATATATATATATATATATATATATATATATATATATATATATATATCAGAAGCTTTGTTTTTATTTTTTTTTTCTGTTTTTTCTCTAAAACTTTATCTTTATTCATTGTCAAACTTATGATCGAAGATTCCTAATGTCTAAGTAGAACAAGAGTGTCTAATCAGATTATTGAATTAAGAAAGTTTATGTTTTGTTCATCTTCCTCATAATCAATTTTAGGTAAATTCTTTTCTTAGTAGGTATATTTTGTATATGTCCTTTGAGACATCAGAATGAGTTTGTGGTGGTTCGTTGTTCTAATAGTGTAGTCAGATAATTGATTAGAAGTTTTTTGTGCAAGTTAGGTTACTTGTGACTTTAGGTTTTTTGAACTCTTTTGTTGGTATCTACTTTATACAAGTAAGGGAAGATAATTTGAATATTTTAATAGATATTGTGATTACTTGTTTTATTAAGTATGATTTGGATAAATTTGAATTAAATTGAATGAATGTTTATTTATAGTATGATGTAGTATAAATATTTGTGAATAATATATGGAATGGTGATTGAAACATAGTATTTTAAAAAAATGAGATATCCGTGTTGAGATTGTTAGGATGTGTATTTTTTGAGGATTTGTCGAGAATGAGGTATCCTGACTCTACTGGTACCTTAATCATATAGATGAAGGGTGTCAGGTGGTGAGAGTTGAAGGAGATCCATGAAATTGAATTTTGAAAGAGCTGGTAAGGATAAATATATAGATTTACCTTGTTAGATGAGGTTATGTACTTCATTTGGAACTATATGGATTTATAAATGGAAGGGTCATCTGACAGGTGTTGACCTTTGAGTCTAATTTAATACACTGAGTTTTTCGAAAATAGAGAGTCAAGTGTCTTTGTATGTGAGACAGTATATGTATGATATGAGTTATTGTACAAATGTTATTATCGCAATGTGATGTACAAGATGAACTATGAAAGTAATTTAGTTGAGATATGAATTTAATTTTAAATATATATTTCTTTAAACTCAACTCTCTAGCTTACCCTTACTTTTATGTGTCGTTTGTTTTATTTTTAAATATGGTAGTGTGACTTCTTAGAAAGTGATGAAGAAGTTTTATTTTATTTTATAATTGTATGAAGTATTTTTATTAAATCTCATGTTAAGAAATATATTTTTTTGAGTACTCATATGAATATATAAATATTTGTATTTAGACTTATTATAAATTTTTTCAACGATATAATGCCTATGTAAAAAGTATGGAATGTTAAATAATTAAGCCAATAATCTAAGAAACATGTTAAATTAAGTGGAGTTAATTTTATAAATGAATTTGATTTTTTAATTTAATTATATATATAATATCATTACGGTATAATAAATTTTTAATATATATATATATATATATATATATATATATATATATATATATATATATATATATATATATATATATATCATTTTATGATACGACGACGCTTTAAAATTAAAATCAAAATAAATATATTTAATTGGGATTCAATTTGTGATATATATTTTAAAAATTGACTTGAATAAAAAAAATGATAATAAAGGTCGATTTGATCATCTATGTCACGAATTCTGTCTAACCTGTTGTGTATTAATGAATCAACCCTATTCACATTTTATTAAAATAGAAAAATCACTTTTATAAAAATGTTAAAAATCACTCCGTAGAAATCAAGCTCAACAATCCACATAAAAAAAACAAAATTCATCATTAAGCCAAGTTGATTAGTTGATATGTAAATAATTTTTTTTTTACACATTATATAATTATTTGTTCTACTTTTATACCGATTTGTGTGGATCAATTTTTTATTCGTTTGTTCCACAAACAATCCTTTGTTCTAATCGAGTCAATCACCAATGCAAGTTTTTAAACTTCGATTTGTGGTGAATTTTTGAATCAATCCAAATTACACCTACCAAGTTAACATCAAGGTGGTTTTGATTTGGTTTATTAAATTATAGTAAAAGTAAAATTATTATATTTTTAAAGTTTTGTCCTCGCTTGTTAATTATTTTATATATTTTTAAATTTTATATTCAAGTTTAAAAAAAATACGTAATAAGCAAAACACATAATAAACAAGACCAAATTAAATCATTATAAAACATTTGATATCAATGAATAAGATAAAACGATGAATTAAAAACAAAAGTTAACAAGTACAAGAAAAAAAAAAAAAACCTCTGAACTCTAATTATATATTAATAGTTTATTCTGTCTTTAGGTCAGTTCAAATTGTTAAAAATATAAACTTACAAAACTATATTCATTCTCCTGATTTAGTATGAATTTAAAGTATAAATAAATAAACCACTTTAGTTGATTTGCTTTATTTTGTTATATAGCTTTAGAAAAACGATATATATATTGAAAAGGTTAAAATGAAGGCAAATCAAAGAAACCCTAAAAAACTGGATCATTGTTAATTATAGGATGCAAACGACGTGACTTTAGAAGAAAAATCATTGCTTCCACTCTCTTCATATGAAGCAATCAACTAACACAAAAACATATATATATATATATATATATATATATTAGACACAAAATTAGCACGGGTCATATTCTCCACTTATTCTCACGTCTTTAAATATCAACAACAACTTTAATCATTGCTACAATACTATAAGCTTGATTAGACAGGCATGGAGATGCAACTTTCCCATGATTTGAAGCACATTTTTTTCCAATTAAGAATATCAGAATAAAGGGTTTCAAGTATTACTCAAATTACATACTTAATTTGTTCACAATCTTGGTTTCATTGCATGGTGCCATTTATTCTTGCTAAGGCAACCACATCATCATAAAGAAGGAATTGTGTTCCCAACAATAATAGTTTTGAACCAATTAATGTATATCACTACTATTGTTCCATATTCATGGATTAGGGTTCCCCTTAACCCTAAGTTTTCAATTATAATAACATATATGTGTGTGTATGGTGCTTCCAAAAACATAGTTGATTCCTTTTAAAAAAATGTAATGGAATGTGTACAGTAATTAGCCTTTACGTCTAACTTTGTGTGAACTTATCTTCTTTTGTTGTGTTGTGAAACACTTTTATAATAGAAGGATTTTTTTTCCTTTAAAAAAAGCTTTTATTATTATAATAAACTAAGATGTGAAGAATTAGCTAAAACATTAGAACTTGTAAGAATAAAAGGATAATTTGAAAAGGGTTTCTTACAATGGTAAAAACGAGCACTAATAATTGAAATTTTCATATTTTAGTTTGTTTTGAATTTGCTTATTTATGGTGAGATATTAATTTGTTACTAGATTATTTTATATGAAAATTTAATAACAATATTAGTATTTTTTTAAAATATATATTATTGAAGTGAGTAAAATTATTATGAGTTAAATAAAATCTCGACATTCAATTTTTTATTTATTTTGTGGTTAATGTTTTAAATTCCTAATTACAACGATGTATTCTTTAGGTTATTTATTAAATGCTTTTAAATATAATTCAACATTAATGAACTATGCTTCAACAAAGTATTTATATAATTGAAGAGTAACATAAATTTTTCTAAACATTTATCTTTTGGAATTTATCCTTATATTTATTATACATAACGAATTATCCGTAAATTTATGCTGATTAAATTGATTTATATATTATTTTTTTGTTTTAAAATTATATTTTTATAATAAGATAAATAATATAATACACAGAACACTTTTATTTGATGACTTTTAACTTAAAAGTAACATCAAAAACCAAAAAACATATAAATTATTGAGTAGCTTATACTTTGCTTTTAAAGTTCTTGTTTTGGACTTTAACTTAAAGCAACTTTTAATCAAACAAAAAGTGGTGCATAGATATAAACCCTTGTTCCTTTCACACGAAATTTTATATGCCAATTGCTTCTAAATTTATATTCTGTATGGGTCTAAAATATGAGTTTAGAACTTTATGCTCTATCTTTTTTATATAAGCCAAAAATATATTGATAAAGTACAAAGAATATTTCAACTCAAAAATAAACACTAACCAAGAGTATGTTGAGTATTGAGAACCTCTAAGTACATAAAAAACAAAGCAAAATATCAGTCTAAAATAAAAAGGTTGATGCAAAAGCATGCTAAAGAAACTTTACACCAATTTGAAAAAGAAAACAAGTTATTCACTAAATATACAATGAATCTATGGTTAACATCTAATTTTAATAAAAAACTCTTTGTATGTAAACTTAACTTTATTTTGTATAATTCAAATATTCGAGAAAATCGAATGCTAAATCACTTGCCAAGCTCATTTTACCCATCCTCCACGATTAATAATTACATGCGGGTCTGTCTTTTTTTAATTACTGATTAATGAAAAGAATTGCTAACAAAAATATTAAATTTATTAAGGAAATAATTATTATTTTTTATTACAAAATACAATGCATGTGTATTGCTAAACACTCATATAAAAACTATTAACCCTTGATTCCTTAAGAGTTGGCATTTTCCTAAAAAAACACAATAGGTTGTGTTGTGAATGCATGCCTAGGGATTACTTTAAACTAGAGTAATTAATTAGCCTAGTAATAGAAGGTCATTTCAGTTTTCTTTTTTTTACATTAAAAAATAAAGAGAAAAATTTAATGAAGTTGTTCTTGTTAACTAAAGTTGGTGAGTTGTTGTGAAACTCATATGTGTTCAATTAAAATAATAAAAACAGCATGTTTTTTATTTACTAAAAAAAGATAACTTACAGTCTGTTTTAAAGTCTAATTAATTAAAAGAAGTTGGATTTACCACATTTGAAAAAGCCTCGAGTCCACTAACTTATATATGGGTTTAGGCCCATTATTTTTATAAAACTAACTCTGAAAGCTTATTTAAAAGGTGTTATGACAACTTAATATTTTTTAAAATAATATTATAGAACTGTACGTGAGTTTAGATAGAATTATATAAAACTTGTCACAAAAAATTATATATTTATACAACAGGAAACCTAATTCATTGAATAGAAACAATGATTTTTTTATCAGGTTGATTCTTATAAATAAAAATAAATAAAATCAATCATCTTGAAATGCAGGTTTCTTAAAATAGTGTTGTTCAATATATAGAGAAAATAAACAAATAGGCCTATAAAAGTGTCCACCTATATATATGTGTGTATATACAAATTTGTTATGGAAACTTAAAAACTTTTTTTTTTTTATTTCCGTTCCAGTGAACCAACTGGGATCTAATCTTATTTTCATAAAAAAAGAGTAAAGTTTGAAAAAGGGATAAAGTTATGAATTATTTATTGCAAAAAAATATTAAAACAAAAGGACTGAAACTATGTCTTTTCTTTGTTTATATTCACTGTTTAGTTGAGAACCTATCGAACAAAATTTGAGCATTTTTTTAGTAAATTATTGTACTTTTTATGAAAACAAGTGTTATTAAAAAAATAAGCACGTGCCTAATATTTGTAGTTAGTGTACCAATAAGAGAACAAGTAAAGTGACACGAGAATAAGAGTAAAAATAATAATTTAATTTTTATTAAATATGTGGTCTAAACTATCCATGTAAATAAAATTTTACTTATTTATTAAATTAATATCTAAGTGTTTTTGGTATATATTTTGTAAAATTTTAAATTATATGCTTTAATTTTAAATATGAACATCTCTTAACGAAAATTTAAACTTAGATTTATATCATTTTAAAAGGATTAACCTATTTTGTTACATTCAAAATCTCGTTAGGAATATATTGGTTTTTTAATTTTTATTTTAAATTTCACTTGGATATTGGTTTTTAATTATTATTTTTAAAACTCACTTGAATATTGGTTCTTAATTTTTATTTCAAATTTCACTCATTTATAGTGATTTTTATAGTGTATTTCATAATATTTATTCAACTTGTTTTATTTACCCCTACTAAATATTGTGAGTGTTTGCGTGCTATATTAAATACAGAAAATAATATTTTAAAAATTATCAATGATAATACATTTTAAAATTTAAATGAATTAATTTTTTAGCGATATATGTAATGATGTTAAAATATCTTATATCAAGAATAGGCGGTGAGAGTGTAGCTGAAATAATGTAAAACTATATATCTTAATTAATAATTTTAAATTTTACAGATGACTGTGCAAATGTATATATTTAACATTTAAAGGAAGTTTTTCATCATTAAAAAAACGAAATTAACGTGGCATATAGTCAATAACATATTATACTGTAGATATAAAAATAATAGCAGTAAAAGATGAGTCAGAAACAATATATTCCACTGTAAAAGAGGATTATTAAAAAACATAAAGTCTTTAAAATAGATTTTAGCACTTCAAAGTTCAAAGAATCAATTGTTAACTTTCATGAAAGAGATAGACTGAGTTAAAGAAAAGTAAGATACTGTTTGTATAAACTCGAGTACAACTTTTTTTAGTATTTTATTTTCCTTTTTGGTAATGTAGCATTTGGATTTTTTTGTAGGTTGTCTTATTTGCTTAAATAAATGAAAATGGGTTATTTTGAATAATGAAGAAGGTTTTGATGATGGTGATGAATAATTGTGGTATTTGCATATAGTGGTGTTTTTATAGGGATTTGAAACCTAGTTTAGTGTCACTATCAACAATGGCCAAGGAAATGAACTAACCGCCCCACCACTCTTGGTCTGCCAAATGTCATCTAAACAATGCCAATTAACACTTCATTCCATCAATTACTATTTTAATTAAAAATCAATAAACCAAAATTAGATTCAATTAGTGGATAACCACTTCTCACCACCAAAGACTACCAATTTAAAATATAGGGTTTTACTAAAGCCTAACAAAAAGACACATTAGTGGACTAAAGTGTTGTTGTGAGCTACATACTTAGTTATTAGCTACTACTTATAACCTTTATGGAAAGAAAACCAAAAAAATATCAGTTGATTAGGGTGAAAGTAGGTTTATTTAAAAAGGAAAATTTTCAAGTTTTATAAATAGAAAATGTGATTAGGATGGAATATTACACTAAAAAATAAATTATTGATTAATAAAGCTGATAGATATTTTAGGTTGATTGTTAAAAAACTAGTTGTGAAAGAGATAGTGGGAGAAAAGATAGTGGCTAGCTATTGTTCATTGGAGTAGGATGAGAAACAAAACATGTTGAGTAAAGTAAAAGAAAATATAAAAATGGACCAAAATTGCCTAACTCATTGCTTTGAGTTTCATTAGGTTAACCACGAGTTATCTATAACTTCTATGGTCTTATCTAGGGTAGACCTATCAACCACTCAACTCAACATTACCTTTTTTTCATTTTTTATAACAAATATTACATTCTTTTCTATTATCTTTTATAAAAAAAAAAATGTACCTTTTTTTTAAAACAATAGTGAATAATCGGAAGTCACTTTCATTTTCTCGTGGGTGGAGGCTCCTAAGGTACAAACCAAACAAAGAAAGGGCTCAGAAAATGGCCCAAGCCCAAATTTTCTCTTTTATATATTATTATATTTTATAATATGGGAGTTAATTTTATGGAATATTTTTTTAAGCTGTTTGTTATATCATGAAAGTGTGCACTCCTTTCTGTTTACAGTATTTTACCCGACTCATTTATTCTTCTTCTTCTAATTTTAATGATTTTTTAACCTTCAATTTAACTATTACCAAAATCTCATTTAATTATTTTTTTTATAATTCCCATTAATAATTAGAATTTATAAATTTATTTAAAGTTAATTCGTAAATTTCTCTCATGCTTAATTTTTTTTTAAATCTAATTTTAACTTTACGGCTAGCTTATGGAAATTTGTTTTCTTATATTAGATGTACGATCCATGAAAGTACTAATGGTACTAATGACACTTTCATTACTACTTAATGTACCTCGTGCATGTAGGCCCAAATGAGGAAATTATCCACGGGACAATGGCCACTATAAGCACCTAAAGTGTTCTGACACATGATATAAATGACGTTCTAAATGTACCTCCCTATATTGTTAAATATATTTTTCAAGGTAAAATATGTTTTTGTCCTTGATAAAATATTAATTTTTATTATATTTTTTAATTAATGATTTTTTTATTTTTTTTTGTCCCACCTTTTGTTCCTTCACTAATTCAGCCATCATTGCAATTAATGTGGTGCTAAAATTGACAGTTATAATTAATAGTATAATTAAGATAAGAATACAATTGAAAAATGTCAGTATATATATTTTGAAACATATATATAATATTATATTGACTATAAAATGGAATATCAAAGATGAATATAATTTTTTTGATATATCAAATTAAAAAGAAATTTCTTTAAAATTAAAACAATGTTAAATAAATGAAGCCCATTAATTCATTAAAAAATGTCAAGTAGACACTTTAGCATTAAATTAACATTTATTGATATATTTTTTATTTAATAAAATTTATATTGTTAATAATAATAATTTACTACAGTATTATAATAGTGGCATACAATTTTGTTACCATAATTGTTAGTATTACATTAACATGATATTGTTGTAATTGATTCACAATGAATACACTAATAATTTAATTTGTATCAAACAAAAACTGTTTAAACGGAGTCGGTTTATTTATCTTCTTATACATACATATTATATATATATATATTATATTTTAAAGTAAATGATATTTTTGTGGCACTTTTTTTTTACAAAACCATTCTAAAAAACTATATTACTTTTCTGATTTTCTCAGGATTTGATTTTAATCCACAATAATATTGGACTTCCGTCACATTATGATTCAATGACAGTTTGTCAAGTTATTAAAGAAATTGAATGATCATAATCGCTTTTTAAAACCGATCTGTTCTTAATGATGACATCGTATTTACTCATTTTAGTTTAGAAATTAATCACATCTTTTTGCTAGAACATAGTGATTACTCGTGGCTATAAATCATCTCCAAATATTTTCAACGTGAAATAAAGGCATAGTATACATAACATGCAAGGTAATTGTACCCTCAAACATAGATCAAACTTCTAAATATCGAAAGTGAAACCATCTTTAAATAAAAGTGAATAAAATAGTTCCTCTTAGTCAACGAAAGTGCTAATCGAGAAAAAGGGTAGAAGAAATATTTGACACTGTCAATTTATAGGTATCAAATTGTGGAGTTAAAGTTTGCTTAAACACTTTGAATTTAGCATGTGAAAATGGAGTGAAGAAGACACGAAAGAGAGTAGAAAACACTTTCTTTTCTCATTCATCTTCCATCTTCTTACTTTAGTATTCCAAAAATGTTGCCCCTAAGATTACCTTTTGCATGATACATAGAATATTTCTTGAACCAACTGGAAGAAATAATGGTGAAAGAGATGGCATTAATGTGTCATAATCATATAGGCATTTACATGGTAAGTGAAAGAAATGCGTCGTTGATATTAACAAGACAACATATATATATATATATATATATTAATTAGAAGGTGGTTGATTAGGCATTATCAAATATATGATCGTATCAAGATATTGGTTTTTCTGTGGCCACGCAACTCCCTCCTTCTCCACGAAACTTCATCTTAATTTCACGACAAGGCATTCAAGTTATCCCCACCTCTTTATTAGATTCAAAACTAACCATAAAATCTTAGTTATCTTAGTATTGCTAGTAATTAGTATTAAAAGCGTATTTTAGTAAAATTTATATTGTTTTTCATATATAATTTATTTAAGATTGACAATTCGCAAACAATTCTCTTTTGTATCATTTTGTATTTAATCCGCTAAAAAAAGTATTGACGTGGGTTCATATCATTTGCCAATTAATAGGTTTTGTCTGTTTAGCATAACTATATATTTTAAAACTTATTCACATCAATTAAAAAAAAATCTATAAAGTGATTTATAATTTTTTTTAATGGAAAAGTTGAATATTTTTTAAAAATTATAATTTATGAGTATAACAAACACACGAAAAATTTAAAAATTAATAATTTACTATGTATTACAAGTAATTAAGAAAACATATTACTATGAAATAAAATTTACTTTTATACTTATAAATATATAATATTAATAAAATAATAAAATAATAATATTTAATCATATTCAACACACAAATATTATTATATAATAATAAAAGAAAATAATATAAATTGTAGATGAAATGAACCAGTTTTTTATCTTGCACGAATCGAAAATTATGTTGGATGAGCCTATATAGATCAACAAATTTAAATGATTAACACACCTTATCCTCTTTTCATAAAAATATGACTCAGTCCATGTTGTTTTCTAACATTTTTTTTCCAGAAAAAGGTGTATTTTATAATTTAAATATTCTCTTATTCTATTATCATTATATTGTACTTTAATGTATATCAAAAACTTTATCAATCTTTATATATACAAAGAAAAATTATAAGTTTTATTTCTTGAATATTTATTTTTTAAACTTTTTAGTAGTTTTAATAATTATTGTTTGGTAGGGATCAAATAACAATTTTTTTTAAGAAAAAGAAAGCGTGAAGAAATAAAAAAAAAGAAAAGTGAAGGTTATTTGGGTGGCATGAAGTAGTATAGAAATATTTAAATTTATTGTAAGTCTCACTGTTTGTACTTTCCTCTTAAAACTGTGGAGATGCATGTTAAAACCAAATTTACTTGTTCTCTTTTGTGTCTCTCGTGAGGGAGACGTAGTTTCTCTGAGAAAATAATTATGGTGTTGGCGTGAGCTGCAAAGGTTCAATTGGAAAAAATATATATTATATATACTTAAGACTAAATAAGAAAAAATTACTTATAACTTATTTTCTTTTTTATATTAAACAACTTTAATTTTTTTATTTCACTTGAATCAAACAATAGTTTTTTACTGTAATATTTATTTCCTATAATTGTTTCCGATTTAAATAAAATCAATTGCTTTCAAGCAACTTATAAAAGAGCAGTTTTAAAAATAATTAAAATAAAATAAAATAGTTTGAAATCATTTGATTTAATATGTATAAATACAATATTTAGTTTATTCAATTGGCTATATTTATAATCATTTATCAACATATTTTTTTTACTTAATTTAAACACAGAATTCCATTAATGAACCGAGACCCACTCCATTCAACACCTATAAATAGGTAAACAAAAGACTACAAAAAAGGACCAAAACAGAAAGAATTGCTCATAAATAAGACCACTTGACACAAAATCTAATTAATGAATTGTTTTATTTATCCAATTGGTTACATACGTACATGCAGGGCTTTTATGGCAAGTAATTAAAAAAAATGAAAATTTTTGAACTTTTTAAATAATTAATACTAAAATAAATACACGTTTTTTTTTGGTATTTTTTTCCTTACGAACTCTTTTCAATTGACTGAGAATTACCAAGCTATACAATTAATAAAAGTTTTATTTAAATAATACTTAAAAGTATATTTCTCATGTTTCTTTTCAATTATATAATGGATGTGAAATATCCATTAATTTTATTTATGGTTAGTTTTTACTGAAGGGCACAAACAATTAATTCGAATAAAAAATATTATATATTTTTATGTACAAAATCCAAATTCAAAGAACTCAAATATAAAGTATGGAAGCCAGGTTCTTTCAATGTAATATAATTTGTCATTATTTAATCAATTATATTTGCTAACTTTGTAGTCATGACAAATTGACTCACAACTCCCACTGTTCCTTATTAAATTTCAGTAGTTGTTTGTTATCTGCTGTATCTTCATACTTTCATTTAAAGTCAACATAATCAAGCCACGTGTTTTTAATGAGGCATCAAATCAAATAAAATTGGCACATTTTTAAATATTTTTAACTTGAAAAAAATGTTTTCAAAAAAATTAATCGCTAAATAATAAATATTTAATTAACATAAAATTAGTAAAAATACTTTCAAATTTTAATTATTTTATGCCTTTTCAATATAAATAGTTTTATACAGTAATTACTCTTATAAGTAGGTATATAGTTGGAAAAATAGTTTTAAAATCACTACAAAATTACTATTATTTTGAGATTAAGATAGTAAGTTTTCCTAATCATTACCAATTAATCATAATTTTTTTTAATAAGGAATGACATTTGTAACATTCACGCTAAAAGTTCGTTTTAAACTAAACTAAAAACTATAAACACGAGCATATACAATAAATGCACATTAAATTAAACATAAAATCCAGAAACAGATGAGTTCTACGAAAACAACTATCGCATATAGTATTTCAAACAAATTCGAAAATAAAATTTTCAAGTTACAAATTAGGTACATAGCATATCTAAGCTGTATTTATAGATTATCACATAAATTTCAAACATACATACATAACATCCCCGATAAATTAATAGAAAAGTTTCAAAAAAAATTCAATACATTCGTTATCGTCTTAAAAGTGGCACATGATATATATTCAAATACATATAAGAAAGACTCGAAAACGAAAACCTCTAAAAAACTATCAAAAATTACAACTTTATTTATATCAGAAACCTTATATACTATAAAAAAAAACATTACATTTATCTATACACAAATTCGTAAATAATCTAAAAATATTTACAAATATCACATGCCGTCACAGAAGAAATTTAAACTAAATATACATATAAAACGTATAATTACTATGTAAGTGAACTTTATAATGATATTTAGATTATTATTATTATTTTTATTATAAAAATTATATTATGGTTATATTATTATAATAATTATTATTAACAAAAATAAATATTAAAATAATATTGATAATATATTAACAGTAATATTATTACCAATAATAATATATAACAATCTAATAACTTGGAAATTCTTATATATATTGCTACTCACATATAATAAAAAATAGTTGATTATATATTTTCGATAAAATATTATGCAGAACATACACAGTTTTTATATACGGTTTAATCTACGCGAAATCAAATCGTTCTAGAAGGTAGAATAAACAATAAAAAAAGCAGAACTAGAAACGTTAAGTCAAAATTCAACATTTCTAGAAATATTTTAAAAATAAATAGAGAAAATGTCGAAGTAGAAAAGGAAGTTATTATAATTCAGTTATAATTACCTTTTCAATTTCTCTACACTCGCTATAAGGATACAAATAATGGAAAGTCCAGGAACATTCCTTTTCCAAAAATGAACCCTATCAAAACTTTTTTTTTTTTTGGTTAAAACTTATTCATTTTATGTAATTTCACAGACCATAATCAAAACATACTACTAAACATTCTGATACAGCTTATTCATATACGTCCTTACCAAACAAGTTCGGAAATAAAATACAATTAATAATCCACCAATACTTATTAGCAGTATTTTAAAAAAAAACTACAATCACCAAAAAAGTAGTAAATACCCTAACTTTCTTATTTAGAGTTGAATCGACTTAATTTGTAAAAATTTCCAGTATTAACTTTTAAAAAAGTTAATTATTTTCTACGTATAAATTAATTTTACCGTATGAAAAATAGTTTTGCTTTTTATTTCCATCTCTAAAAATACTTAAAAAAAATTGTGCAAACATTTCTTTAATATATTCCATTTTTAAAATAATTATGGTGAAAGCATGAAAGTATACATACATGTATATATAGGTAGTATAATTAAGTGTAGCATATAAAAACATTTAGGGTACCCATATTCTTAGGACAAGTCCTCCATCAATATTTCTCCATCTCTCTACCTACTTCTTTAAAGACATAATGTGACCATCCACACCATGGAACCGGGGCAGTTGAAGTATATTAAATAATGCATGATAATACTGGTGGTAAGTTAATATTTAAGTAACCCTTTTTATAATCTATTCCTATTTAATTATTGTAACTGTATATTCTGCATATAAATATGCTGTGAGCCAAGCCTCTCCAAAGAACACACTTCTCTCCACCTTTGCTTTTCTTTACAATCTCTTTCTCTTTGAGAACACCAAGCTCAACATGGAAAATCTTCTCCTACCCATTTTTGCTTTACTCAATGTGAGCTTCATCCAAAACATGCTTTTCACTTTCAGTTCCTACATATTATAAGTATCAGTACTGAATATATTATGAGAACTTATGAGGTTGTGTTTGTGGATATCACTTGCAGCTTGCAGTGGTGTGTACTCATGCTGCTTTACCTCCTCAACTTTACTGGAAATCGGTTCTTCCTACTACGCCAATTCCAAAAGCTATTACTGATACCCTTAGCCCTGGTTAGTTCAAATTCTTCTCATAATCAATGCTATCTTTGAAAAATATACTTATTGTTTTATATTCAATATGTTAGAAGATAAGTTCAGGTTTAACTTACTAAAAACTTTTAGATGAAGTTAGTTCCTTCTATCTACTATAATTTCATCTCTGTAGTTAGATAGCATCTTCACTGCAGTGTTTTATGTCAAAATAATAATATCACAATCTTTTTCTGTTAAAATGATAACATCACATGCAGGTAGATATTTCTAGGTGATTTAATAATGCAATAATGAATGAGATGATAAGACTGATAAACTTCACTCGAGTCCTCTTATATGTTAGAAAGTGAATTTAATCTCACAATTTTTAGTAGTTGCTTGTATTGTTTTAACCTAACCTCATCTGCAGTGGATTTTGCTGTCTGCTATCTTTAATAATAGCCTTTTATTACTGAGCTGGTTCTTTATTACATTTGTGAAAACCCTACGTGTGTCTGATGCATGTAGGTGCGTGTTATTAAATGCCACTTTCTCAGTCTCCTCAATTAAGATTTCTCTGCACTTTTTACCAATATATCTGCCCTCTTTCTGTTTTCTTTATACCAATATTAACTATACTGATTCAAGTAAACTTAAAATAAAATATTTTAAACAAATTCTTAAGACTTTCAAGCCTTGTAGATAAAACATATGTTTGGTTGAAAAGAGAAACTTCATTAAAGGTAATCAATCAATTTGCTTATAGAAACAACTACCAATAATTTTATAACTTCTAATAAATGTAATTGTATAGGTGTATTAAAAGTGGTACTCTATGTATAGAAATATTAAAAAAAACATACTTTCTCTTTCATTTTTTTTTATTTTTCTCTTCATTTTTTATATCTTCTGTGGCGTCTACTGATAAAAAGATGTCACTTGTATGAATTTACTTTTCTTCTTTTGTTTTTATATCTATCTCTTTCCCTTTTACTATGTACATTTTTCATTACTTCTTTTAATAAGTATGACGATAAGAGTAACAAAGTGGGTCAGTCCATCAATCAATTGAAAGTGAGATGGAAAACAAAATTAACTCTAGTTAAAGAAGGATTGGTGAGTTGCTGCCGAAAGTTGATAGTTTGTCATGCTAAAATTTGCTAAAAGAAAAGACAATATTACAAAATATAATTAGTTTTTTAAGACATCACATATTTTACTTTATATATATATATATATATATATATATAATCTCCTTTCATCCCTAATTAAAATAAAATTTATAAAATAAACTTATTGACACAAGTGAAATAAAAATGCAATATTTTTTTTTTTAAGTTTTATAACAGTAATAATAATAATAGTAATAAATAATAACAACACTGTACACTTACTGTCTGGCTTTTGTTTTTTCATAGGACGATGATATGCAATGCATGGACACATGTCCAATATTATATGTCAAGTGTATATTATAAATAGTTATACATTTTTTAACATATTAAATGAATTTATATGAATTGAGAAAAATCTTTCCTAGAACTTTCTAAACAGTCAAATTTAACTTATTTTATAAAATTCACTTTTATTTTGTTAATGATAAAGATATGTTTAAAAGTATTTAAAGTATGCGTTACATTAACCCCTCCTGGACTTAAATTATGTGCCCCCATATCTGTAACACTTACAGGCTAAAGTCCACATGAAAAGAGCAATACATTGAATCTGACCTTGTCACCATACTTTCTTTTCAAATGTGTAATCATGTGTAGTATTGTCACAGTCACAAATGATGTCTTTAATTTGATAAAAAAAAATCGAGTAAATTAATTTGTAAAAAATAAAACTTTTATTTTTATTCTGTTGAAGGAAAATTAAAATATTCATTTTTGGGTAGAAAAATCCATAAATTTTGGTACAGAGATAAATCATACTTAACTAGTACTGTTGAAGCGATAACATGAAGTTATGCAGAAAGAAAGTAACAGGATTGCACAAGAACAACAAGTGGGTTGTGAGTTGCAGAACCTGGTGTGGCTTGTGATAAACTAAGAACAGTGAATTCACGACTTTGCAGATTGGGTTGAAGAGAAAAGCGCAGCAGTGAACGTTGGAAGCGGAGGGGTAAACGTGCGTGCCGGAAAAGGAGGTGGCACCAACGTGAACGTTGGTGGTGGAAAAGGTGGAGGGGTAAACGTGCGTGCAGGAAAAGGAGGTGGCACCAACGTCAACGTCGGTGGTGGAAAAGGTGGAGGAGTTTCAGTGAACACAGGCCACAAGGGAAAGCCAGTGCATGTTTCAGTTGGACCAAAATCACCATTTCTATACAACTACGCTGCATCAGCGACCCAACTACACGATGACACCAAAACCACACTCTTCTTCTTGGAAAAGGACTTGCATGCCGGAACAAAGATGGACGTGCACTTCACTACAACTTCCAACCAAGCCACCTTCTTGCCACGCGAAGCTGCAGATTCAATACCCTTTTCATCCGACAAGGTGGACGAGGTCTTCACCAAGTTTTCCATCAAACCAGGCTCAGAGGAAGCTCTTACCATGAAGAACACTCTCAGTGAATGTGAAGATACTGGTATCAAGGGTGAGGAAAAGTACTGTGCCACTTCACTTGAGTCCATGGTTGATTTCAGCACTTCCAAGCTTGGGAAGAACGTGGAGGTTGTGTCCACGGAAGTGGACAAAGAAACGGGGTTGCAGCAATACACCGTGGCACCGGGAGTGAAGAAGATATCAGGGGATAAGGCTGTTGTGTGCCACAAGCAGAACTACCCTTATGCTGTTTTCTACTGCCACAAAACTGAGACCACTAGAACTTACTCTGTGCCTTTGGAGGGTGCTAACGGGATCAGAGTTAAGGCTGTGGCTGTGTGCCACACTGACACCTCGCAATGGAACCCTAAACATTTGGCCTTCCAAGTGCTGAAGGTTAAGCCAGGAACTGTTCCTGTCTGCCACTTCCTTCCTCAGGATCATGTTATTTGGGTTCAGAAGTAGGTTTTCGTTGTCATCTACCATAATAACTAGTTTCAGTAGCATCAGCTACTTGCTGGATGCATGTATTGTACTATTTAGTTCTCTTCATATGTATGATTTTCTCTCGTTTGTTTAGATACTTTAAGTGGCTTCCTATGTATAACTATGATGATGCATTGTGTGTTTCTGAATAGTACATTTATAAATGCATTCTCCTGTATTGTTATTCTCTGGTTGATACTAATCATAAGATAGATAATCATCTATATAATATTTACATTATACTTTAAAATTTTTCTAAAATAAAATTTTCTCTTTATAACATATTATAATATATATAAGGAAGAAAAATTATCAACAAAACAATATATATATATATATATATATATATATATATATATATATATATATATATATATATATTTAGTTGTTTAGGAGAA
>Ga0099825_1004782_pt1 | contig 17647 bp, 6 predicted proteins | sample SiratroredBW_FD_76838 | JGI IMG/M metagenome (GOLD analysis project Ga0099825, IMG submission 76838) | Root nodule microbial communities of legume samples collected from California, USA - Siratro red BW | ecosystem: Host-associated > Plants > Roots > Nodule | place: USA: California | collected...
AAATATATTTTTGCACTTTCATATTTTGTTCAAGAACAAAAATAAGAGAAAAGTAAAATGAATATTTATCTAATTTTAAACATAAGAGAAATTAACAACATCCTAAATTCAAACTAAAAAAAAAATAAAATTATTTTACTATTTTTCAAATGATAAAAAGAAAAAGAAAAATAAAAACTTATCCACCCGGACGAAATTGGGTGTTGACAAAAATCAAGACTCTATTGATCAAATAAAATCTAACATTAAGTACAAGATGAAAATACCAATTGAGTAGAAATTGAATATTATATATAAAAATCACCAAAATACAAATGAGTTCAAAAGATTACATTCAATCCCAAAGATGAAGATTTAGCTACTCACGGTAGCCATTACAACCCAAGGAAAGGAAGATTGCCAGAGAAGAAGAAGATTCTCGTTCCTGACGGCTACCTCTGTCCTCTAGGTCTTGATACCTCAGAAAACCTAAAATCGCCCTTTTAAACTCGTTTTCGGGCCTAGGTTAAGTGACTTTTTCTTTGCGCTTTTTTTTATTTTAAACTTTTTATTTCTTCTCTTCATGAATCTTCTAATCTCTCATTTTCTTCATTCTTTTATACTTGAAATTTCACAATAATTGAGATCAATCAATTTCCTTTAACTCAAGACTCAAACTCTAAATTTAGATCCAAAAACTCTCAAATTGGGGGTAATTACTATTTTAAAGCACACTTAACTCACAAGTACTCAAGCTTTCTCATGTATAAAAACACTCAAAATTAGCACTTATCAATACTCATGTAATCTGAAGAGGTTTGTGTACTCAGTGATAACCTAAAAAGATTTGTGTACTTGTTGTAAATGTTTACTATTTAATGGAACCTCTTAAGTACTTTTCTTAAGAGAGAAATAGACATAGTCTAAGAGTTGGGGTGAACTATTATAAAAATCTTGCTTTTTGTGTACATTTTTTTTTGGCATTAGACTGATCTATTTATGTGTTTTTGTTTTTGCAACATTTTAAGTTCAAACTCCACTCAACCCATCCTTCTGAAGCCAACTGTTTCCTACATTTCAAAAATCAGATGTTAAAGATCTCTCGAAACACGAGCTAAAGTTGTTTCCTTCATGAACTTCCTAATACAAAGATTTTCAACTCTCACTTGGCTATTTGTCCAGCACAAAATACACGCCATTCTTGAATTTGTGAGAAAGGCCATACTACTTATGGATATAGGATTGTCAATTATTAAGGACGTCGTGAAGAAAAAGGACAAAATATTGAGACTACATTAAATGAAACAAAATCATGTTAAAGATGTTTAGATGCAAAATGGACATGTATAGAAGCTAAAGATATTCAACGACTATAAATAATTACCTAACGACTACATTCTTCAAGAGTCTAGAAAAAGGATTTCATTAAAAAGAAGAACATAGGGAGGATAGAATATATGATGCCAAAGTGTTGCTTAAGCTAAGAGTACTCCTTTGAGCCAGTAGAGCAGAGGTTGCATTATAACAAAATGTTTATCAGATGATAAAGCACACATCATAACTTTATAGAAAGATTTTGAAGCTTAATGAACATTAAAGTACTAGGATCCATGAAAACTTTATGCAAAATACTTAAAGTGTGTATCCAACTACCTAGGAGAGTGAGTTCAACCATTTTTAAGTTGGAAGAAGCTACCCTCCCTAGAGAGTAAGATGATTTTAACTATAAGTGAAAGCTAGTTATTATTGGACTCAAATCATGAAGCACATTGCTTCATTACATTGGGCGATGTATTCAGCTATTTGTATGTGATATGTGAATTGTTTTTTCGTAGCCATGAATAAATAAATATGCTTTAAAAAATTGAAATTGTTACATGAGATAGTACTGCTTCAATGTTAAGTTTAGTTTCATTTAATGCATTATGTTGTGGAGTTTATGTTTGTTCTGGAATGACTAGAAAAACTGCAATCTGTTGCATAGGCATTAGGCAAAAGAATTTGAATTTGGGTTCGCAAAAACAACACATTCCTTTCACATAGCTAATAAATTATGATTTTGGTTTTAGAATTAGAGTAAAAGTTGAAATTTGATTTGGAATTCAAATTACCAATGAATTTGAATTTTGACTTACAATTCGAGTTATTTGTATTAGTACAATTTGATACGACTCTTATAATTACAAGTACATTTTTACAAGTTTAAAATTACAATTTCATTGGTAATAATTTGAATTACAATTTGTACAAATATTTATAGGTAGGTTTCAAATTTAATCTTAATTATTTCTAAATAGAACAACAAATTAGATAAATTATTTTTTGTATAGTACCGTCTAGATAAATACTACTATCAATTTTTTTTTCTATTTTTTTGGTATAACATCGACTAGAGCACTGCTATTATCTAAATATTTTAAAACAATTATTATATAATGTTGGCTACACAAACGCTACCACCTAAATTTTTTGTTCAAAATTTTTGTATAGCATTGATTAATCCCACGTTACCACTCAAAGGTTTTGTTAATTTATTGCATAATGTTGGTCAGACCAACACTATCACTTACATTTTTTTTATTATAATTTTGTATAGTATCGGCTAGATTGATGCTACTCTATTTTATATTATTTAGTTCAAGCGTTGGCTTCTGTGACAGTAACTTTTTTCATTTAACATCGATTATACTAACACTAATTTCAAATAAATATTTAAATTTTTATCTTTTGCATCAGCTATGTCGACATTATATCAAATAATTAACTAATGCTCATTCTCGTAGTGTCAGTTTCATCGACGCTATTAACATTCCATCTGAACACCTACGTAAAATTTCCAAATTCTAGTATTACAAAATTGGTCTTATAATCAACACAATGTCGTCATTAATCATAATTTAGTGTTAGTATCTTCTACTTTGTGTCTATTTTTTACCAACACTAAAAAGAGATTTTATTATAGTAAAATGAGAAATAAATAAAAATAATAAATTTGTATTTTGCTTATTTTTTTCCTTCAAATATTAAATAAAACAAGCAAGTAATAAATGACACGAAATAATTAAATTACGTTATTAAAATAAATTAAAAATCCTTATAATGTAATTTATATTATTATAAAATATACACAAAAAATTATAAAATAGTTAAAACACCTTCTCATCTCTATCCCTATATCCTTCGTGTATATATATATATATATATATATATATATATATATATATATAACATAAAGTGGGATAGAATTTGCATTTGTTGATTTTGTGATTACTTACTGTACTTTATCTTTGAAATTCATTTTAAATAAGGAAGCCAAATCTTTGTGTAATAATAATGGACTGGTATTATGATTGTTATGTATGAAGGAGTAATATATTTGTGTACTAAGTTACTCTTATTGTCATAAATGGAGTAACTATATATTAATTCCAAGAAAACATGTTAATCAAAGTTGTGTTATGAATAAATTAAAAAAAATTTAGTGTCGATCTCTAATGCAATATTAGACTGTCTAACACTAAAGAGATGATAATATATATAAGGAAAAGTTAATTTTAACTCATCTATCAATGAATCCAATTGCAGATTCAGTTAAATGATGTTCAAAACTTATCTACAATAGAAAAAGTTAATAATATTTGTAAATTAAAAAGGGCTTTGAGGATTGTAGTGCAGGAAATTTTCTTAAGATTATTTATCTCAAATTCTCTTCACAAAGTAGAACTAAGTCAAACAAGCATTAATCAAATTCAACAAAATCTTATTAGTAAAAAAAAAATGTGTACTAATGTATTTAATAATCTTGTCTCTATACTCAATGACATGTTTATCTTTTACCCCTTGATTAAGCATACAAGAGATTGATTAAGACTAAGTGAATTAATAAAAAAATATAATTAATGAAAAAAAAAATAGAATTCTTAAGCATTCAAAACTAATTATTTTCCAGAAAATAAATTTCAAACAGAGCAATAATGAAGCATAATTTATTACAAAGAATTAAAGAACAAAACTTTACTGAAAAGAAATTTCAAAATTCATTGTGGAATCACAACATAATCATCCCAAAGGAGTTTAGCCTTAAATGAAGATGAAGAAAGCAAAAAAATTACAAAAAGAAAATAAAACTAGGATTTATGCTATGTGGCGGTGTAGTCTCTCTCTTTCATGCCTTGTCCAATCTCTATTTATGATCTCCTTTTCATACTCAAATATTATTCTTGCAATTATCAAATGTTTCCTTATGTGTCACTTAATATCTTCACAAAATTTAGATACAATTTTCTTTTGTCGCAGATATTATTTTTGTAATTATCAATTGTTTCCGTCTTTATCACATATTGTTTTATAGATATCTTCTTTTAAGATATGTAGCAAGAGATATTGCAAAATATTTGTAGGAGATTTGCTCTAAATCAAGTAAGAATTGTAGATGAATATCTTTGTAAAAATCTGAAGAATATTTGATTGGATTTATAATTCATAAAATCTCTACAAATAATTAGAAAAAAAAAGTGAGAGAATATTCTTAAAATCCGAATTTAACCAATATTCTCAATTAAGATCCAACTAAACTTGATTAGGTAAATCTTATATGAAACAATGAATTTATTCTCAATTACACTCTAATAAAGTCATAATTAAAGTGTTTAAGCATGGATAAATATATACTCATCACATGTTTTTAATGTCAACTAAAAAGGTACACAAATTGAGAAAAAACCGATGTTATTGAATAATTAGTGTCGGTCTTGTGTTAGCCAAAAAGTCAATACTATACCGGTAGAAGCTATGCAATTTAATATCGACCAATGCATGAGATATTATTAGTGTCAATCTAACCTACTCAACACAGATACAAAATATTTAAATAATTTTAACGGAGGATTGACTTAGTCCACTATATATAGAAAAAAATAAAATTAAAAAAAAAAAAACTTCTTTTTTTTAGTGTAAGGACAACTTAACATAAGTTTAGTCTATATTAAATGGAAAAAATAAATAAAAGATGGATTAGCTTCCCAAAGTCAATGTTAAATGGAAGAAAAAAATTAAAAAAATGGTTAGTGTCCCAGCCAATTCTAAATTGTTAGCATGGTACTTAGGACACATGGTACTCAGGACACATGTAACTCAACTTTCGTGGATTTGAGCAAGATTTACACTTTGATTAGCACTTAGCAGTCCTTACTCAGTTCTCAACAGTACTACTTAAAATTCACTTTATATACATGTAAACAAAAAAAATCATAATCATTGTTTAATTAACACAACATAATAAACAATGTGAGGTCAATGGTGTCCTCTCCTAATTACAACCACTGTTCAAAAAAATTTCCATTTTCAGAAGAATTTATAAAACTCCTTTACTAATATTTAGTCATGAACCAATGTAATATACCCTATTTTACATCGATTAACACTCCTAACCAATGTAGAAAAGAATGAAAAAAATAAAAAACTCAAAATTTAGTTTGGCATTGAACGTATTACATCAATATTGAGTCCCAACCGATATAATAGGTGCTAGATACCAGATCGGTTATTACCTAAAACCAATGTAAAAAGTAAGTCAACGATTAAAAATTTCAAAAAAATTAATCAGGCACCATCTTACATATGTTGTAGAGGCTACCCATGTAGTATGTACACATTTATTACATCGATTCTCTCTACAACCGATGTAATATGCTCCAGCGTGTAAAACAATTCGATTTTTGAGTAAGCGTAGACGAATTTATTAACCTAATATTTTCACTGCTTTTAATATTTGTCTTTCCCTTATGTGCCGCTGAGTCTCTTTGGTGCGTTCTCGGCTCTTGCGTTGTCTTTGTTTTCACTCTCACTCCTGCTCATTTGGTTGGTTCCTTCGTTACCTTCATCTACCTTTCATTGCCTTTGTTGCTAACGTTTTTACGATGCAGGTTTTTAAGGATGGTATACACTTTATTCGTGAGCCTTTCTCCACTGTGAATACTTGTTTCGACAACCCTTGGCACTTCTCTTTGCAAGAGGTTAACATTTTTGTAAAATTAATTAAGAATAGTTAGAAATCTTTTTTGACCCAAATTTTTTTGTAGCAACTTGATTTAGGGTTATTTGTTGGTAGAGTTCTTACATTGTATAGATTTATCATAGATTTTGAGTTGCCAAAAATTAGGGTGAAAAAATTCAAACGACCATAACTTTTGATAGAGAGCTCGAAATGACATTCCAAAATTCCATCTTTTACTATTTATTTTTTATTTTTCTAGTATTTTTTACATATTTTTTTTTCTATTTCATATATCTATACTTTGTCAAAAAAAAAATCTGAAAATTTGTGTAGTATTTCCTGGTATGGATTAGAGATTTATTAGAGAATTCTATTTTTTTTAAATAGAGATATTACATCGATTGTTACTCACAACCGATGTAATAGGGTGGATACTACATCGGTCGTGGCTCCCAACCGATGTAGTATCTCCTCCTGAGCGCTCTCAGGATTGGTATTTTGCACAGTGATTTATCTATCAACCGATGTAGTATATGCACATACTACATCATAATACATCGACTACATCTACATCGGTTCTTTAGAAACCGATGTAGGACATCCTTCAAAACTGATGTAGAACAGGTTCTTGTCTGCTAGTGTAATATGCCAAGTTAATCAGTTTAAAACTGACTAAAATGTAAAGAGCCTACAACCACTTCTTTGTGTAACATTCCATGCATATTGTCAATGACCAATTACACTAATTCCATCAAAAATCAGGAAAGGATATGGTTCATTCAACAAGAAACATCAAAATGGTTCCTAATTTCTTAAAAACTATCCATATTATGAAAAATCACCCATGAAACTGATGCATATATCAATGGTTTAGTCTTAGTGTCAAAGGACATCAATCACCAATGAAAGCTAATTGCCTATGATAAAGCCCACCATAAAGACACAAAATTCCCAAACCTTGCCTCTAACTTTACCTATAAATTGTTAGATTCATATTTTAGCATCATAACTGACCCAACATATTAATAACTGTTGGTCATAAGGAAGTTTACTAAGTTTATTAAACAAAATAGTGAGTCCATGTGCAATATGTCTATTTAGTCGAAATACAATATTGACATTTATGTAAGCATGCTTAGACAGATACAGTTGTTAAACTTGAATTTCGATTATTAACAGCTTGAGCAAAGAACAATGTAGACTTCATTGGGAGCTCCTCATTTGGTTCTACATAATCATTCTGTTAACAGTAATTGTTGAATAGAAACAACCAATTACCTTATTCTATTTGAACCTTGTTCTCCAGTTATGGAAGCCACAATAAATGGATCAAACTATCAGAATAGCAGGTTAAGAACCTATGCCTCACAAAATGGAAGGGTGTCACAGAATAATAATATAATAGAAAAGTAAATGAAGATAATTGGAAGCAAGGCAATATAGATTGATGTTTATTCAATGAAAAACGAAAGTTCTTTCAATTGTCTGTACAGAATTTCTTAACACAGAATTCTGTATACATGAGATTCAATAACAATGCATCAACTCAATTAACCATGCAACAGTGCTGCTCCCAGTGATTTTTCAAAACCTGAAAGAAGAGAATATGGGTTAGGGGAGAGAGGGGGCAGAAGCATGCAACGGAATTCTGTTAGAAGAAGAGAAATATTCACCAAAATCAAGTCTGCCAAACAAAATCGTTTCTCCATCTATTTGTAGTCCTTGCATGATTGTTTCTCCTTGGACCCATGTCATGCTCCACTTCAGCTTCCAGCTGTCTCTCCATTATCACAAACTATTCATTTCAATTCATATATGTCTACCATTTTAAGTTTTCGTATTAGAAATATTTAAAATGATTCATGAGCTTATAACATCTTAAACTAGAGCCTTTAAAATTAGAATGGTCAATAATATAGTGCCTTCTTTGTATTGATGCAACATGAAGTTTTTAAACGTTTGAGAAATGAACATAGGCATTGACGCTCTGTTCAAATTTAAGAGTAGTAGAATACTTGTTGAGCAGCTCTTAGTAGTGCAATACCCTTTTTTTAAAAAAAGGAATTCTTAAACCAGAACCCTCAATCATGTCAAATATCCTAATAAACTGAAAAAATTAGTAAAGAATATTGATGAAGCAAAAATATTTGATTCAGTTATACGTACAAGGATTATGGAGTCGTTATTTTGCCATTTCTCCCAATCGATGTCGTCATTCAAATTGTCCCGTCTTCCATCACTGTAGTTTTTTAATTTTTTGTACTCAGTTTTTTGTTTTTCCCTTTTAGCAACCCCAGTGTGCACTTGTAAAATAAAACAAGTTCGCAATTAAAATTTACTCATTGAAATAGAATAAATTAACCACATTGAGACTTTACCATATTTAGGTAAAAAGATCGATTTTTTTTTATCACAAACACTGATACAGAATTCACCTTGAGAACAATCACCCAAGAACACTTGTCCCAACCACCACACAACTCGTTCTCCGTCTCCCCATCATGACCAACTTAAGAAGCCCTTCAGTGCATTAGAAAACTATTACAAATTGCAATAACACAAGAAATGGGAGATTACTTACCGGAATCTGAAATCGAACCTCACATCTAAACTAAGGACCTTGCCAATCCGAGATTACACTCCCCCACCACCTTGTCTGGAGAAATAGCTCCAAAAAAGTTATTGAAGACCCCACAAAAAACCTTTACCAATGTGTTTGGTTGAGAAGATTGACGATACTGGACTTTATACGAAATGGATTTGCACGAATCAACTGGGATTAGTTAAATTGATGGGCAAGGATTCACACATATGAGTAAAGATTTTTGGAAGAGCGTCCTCGCATATGAGTGTCAATTGATGAGGAAAGTCACGCTGAGAGAGAGTAAAATAAAATTTTAACCTTATATGTGTACATTATCAGTTTGCATTGATCTTCTCTGTTGTGGTGGCTGAGTTTCATAGTGACTGAACTTTGTTGGCTGCATCAGAGCTAACATAATCAATTATCCAGGTCTCCATAATGTGAAAACTTTTACATACATAATCCATGCATTATATAATCGATTATGACATTTGTGTTTTGAATCAAAAATAGATCATATTCGATAATCAGAAATATTGACAGTTGTAGTAGGGGTTATGTCAAAAAAATGGCCATACATAACACATAGCAACATAGGATTACACTGTGAGAGTTGATGGTTTATCTATGGATAAAAGTTCCTAGGTATTATCCATGGAAATAGGTCTGTTGGTATTACCTACAAATCTATATATGTGAGTGTTAGTACTTTCACAAGACTAATGATTTGATGAAGCCATGCAAGACAAGTCCAACAAGACAATGTAAGCAAGTAAGCAATTGGATGTGGTTTAGGTCTTGGTCTGGTGTGAGTGGGTTTAGGCTTGATTGTCAAAGAACCTATGCATAGTCAAGGAGAAATCCAACAGTACAATGGTCTAAAAGTGTTTAAAAATTTTTAACAAAAGAGTTAGCCAAGTTTTGGTTTAAACGGGTTTTTAAATACTGCACTGGGCAAAAATAAAGCGATTCCCTTTTTCATGAAATCAAGTTATTCGATGTCTGGCAGAACTGAATTAATGGTTTTTCAAAAACTTGAATTGGCGCTTTTTCTTCTATAAAAACAGTGAGGTTTCTAAAATGCACCATAACACAGATACGAAAATAGAGAATCATTACAGCAGAAAAACCAGTGAGAAACACTTTTGTGAAATTGAGAGTTCTTGAGGAAAATCAATTGAGGTTTTTTGTTGAAGGATAACGTTTGACCCATTCTGTGTTATTGGAGTTCAACATTGTGCAAAGGCCTCTTCTGCGCACCAAGTAGGGAGCTTTTTTTTACCATTCTTGATCGCTTTCTGTATCAAGATTTGTGTAAATTGGTTGTAAATCTGTGAAACTTTTGAAATTGTGTATTGTTGTAGGCTATAGGTTTTAGCCTGTGTGTGTTTACTGATTTGAGTGGGGACTACGGGGAGTAGGTGCTCATTTCAGTGGGTGTTTGATTCTTACGGGGAGTAAGAATCGTGTAGTTGTTTGTGATTGAACAATTGATTAAAGTTAGTGAAATTTTCTTTGCTTGAGGGGCAAAGGAGACTGGACGTAGCCCTTGAGGAAGGCAGAACTAGTATAATTGACTGTGTTCTGCTGTTCTTGACCCTTCTCTTTCAATTTTGTATTGTTCTTGAACTGCACATTGAATAATTGAAAGTTGAATTAATTTCTAGTAATCTTGATAAAACTGGTTTAAGTTCTCTGCTGTATATTGAATTTGGTTCTTATAACTTGAACTCATTGTTGGTTCTAATAAATCTGTTGTAGCTGTCAAAGAAATCTTGCTTAACAGATTGTTTCTTTTCTAACTCTGTATTACATACAAGATTCTGGATTTGTGATTTTACAAAGAATTGAAACTTTGGCTGAATTGTTGTAATACTGCAGAATTTTTGTTCTTGTTCTGTATTCTTGGTATAACTGGACAATTGAATCTGTATTAATTGCTGGTGTTAGGAAACTTTATCAGATTTGTTAATATTGACTGAAATGAATATAGAGTTGTGTTAGGTGCTTCAAATTGGTATTTTGTAATTTTGTTCTTCTTTGCTCTCATTCAAGTTTGGAATTTTGTGTGATTCAGTTCTTAGTGTAATATTGCTTTTGAAATTGTGTGAACTTGATCTGCTTAAAGTGTTGTTGTGAATCTGGTGTGTGATTGTGAATCTGCTATGTGTGCTGTTTGAAAATCTCTATCTGCCTGTAAAACAAATTGGTTCATTCGTGGTTTGAATCAGTTTATTTTTTGACTGCACCTTACATCTTTAGCACCGAGATTCATTAAAGTTTTTCAAATTGCGATAACTATTTTCAAAGGTCTAAATTTTGGGGAAAAATCTTTCAAAGTTCAATTCACCCCCCCTTCCCCCCTCTTGAACTCAGCCTAAAACGTTTTCAGTGAGTAATACCTATATCTGTGGGTAACACCCACTGGCCTATATCTGTAGATAATACCAAAGAAATATATTCGTAGATAATACCTATGAACTTATATTCGTAAGTAATACCTACAAATCTATGTTCGTTAGTAATATAAGAATTTTAATAATATTCATAATAACATGTAATATCAATATTAATAAAAAAATAAACATAATATTAATATTTCTAATAATAATACTAAAAAAATCTTTAAAATAATAATACCTAAGGATAATAATAATAATAATAATAATAATAATAATAATTTTAATAACATATTAAAATATTAATAATATTATTAGAATATTAATAATATTATTAGAATAATAAAATTAATATTAATAATATTAATGTGAATAATAACGATAATATTAATATTATTAATTAAAATATAAGTAATACTAATAAAAATAAAGTTTTTTGGATAATAATTTCATATATTATGTTGAATTTACCTACATATATAAAATAGTGGTAATATTTTATGTGTAATGTTGAATTTAATTATGAATATAGATCCATTTGGTAATAATTCGTAAGAGATACTAAATTTATCTACAAATACATATCCGTAGATTCCTAGATAATAATCCCTCATTAAATTTAGTTTTCTTGTAGCGTTTTGTATTTATTAGGATTTCTTTTTCCATTTATATTTATAACAAATTTTGAGAAATTTATTACGAAAATTATTTATTTAGTATTTTTATTATTGTAAGAATTCATTTTGTTTAGTATTAATATATATTTAGATTTTTTATTTATATAGGATTTTTAATAATTTAATTTATTTATTTATTAGAGGAACTACTAGTTTGAGTAAAGGATTTGAATTGAGTTTAAACTCACTTTATTGTAAACAAAATCAGTAAGCAACATCCTCAAGCAACAATACGTAAGTTTAAAGGAAACAATTTTAGGCTGGTCCACACTGATGTCTTTAGGTAAGTCCAGTTTGAATTGGGTTTCCACTATTTAATAAATGTTTACATCTTTTATCATATGTAAACAAATACTTCCAGATTATTACCTGTAAACAAATTTCTTCAAGTTTTATCTTAATTTTCCTTAATTTTCCAGTAAGATAAAATCTACTTAAGATGAAAAGAAACTCACTCTCAAAATAGATAACAATAAAAGATGACGAAGTTACTGATAAAGAAATATATAATATTTACCCACAATCTAAATCTCTATATACTTTCAGTAACATATTAACAATAGATACTAAGCTACTCAATAAATTATTTACTTTTTTCAATGTATTACACGATATATTTCTTTTTTTAATACTTTGAGAAGAAAATCTTGATCATCCGAACATTAGGATTTTATTTTCCTTCACTTTATTTTATGTCAAAGATATCCATACTATATTGAAATTAATGAGATTAAAATTATGAATTGATTCTCATAAAAAAAATAGCCATTGCAGGATCGTAAGTGAATATTTGAATTTCAAGGTCCGATTCAAAGTAAAATTGAAAACATTCATTAATCGATAAATTTATTCCTGTTAAAGTAATTATGTTGATAAAGTTACTCAGCACTCCAATACTAATTTCAAAATAAAATTAAGCAAAATAATTAATAGATTTCCTCCAAAAATCACTTTAACATATTTTCAGCATCTGCTATGCAGATGTGAGATGAATCATTGATTTCAAACAAATTCTGAATTAATTCATACCGTTAATCACAATTTGAATTTCAAATAAGAGATTAAATAACAATTAAAGCATATTCTATTGTGCAAATTTAGCATTCAATTCAGTCTTTTTTAAAAACTTTTTCTTGAGCAGATTTACTTTAGAACGTTGCACAATATACCATACAAGAAAGAAAAATATTGTTTAAAGATCAATTTTTAACTACCAAGTGAAATATTTGGTTGCTAAATACTATAAAATAGAAGTAATGATTGAATTTAGTAATCAAATTAAGTGAAATAATTATGATACCAAATTTTGAGTGACCTATGTCATTAGATTTTAAATTTATATCTAATAATTATTTGATTTAATTGATCACTAAATTCAATCATTACTTCTGTTTTGTAGTATTTGGTTACTATTTTAATCACAATTAGCAATCATTTCATTTGATAGTTAGATATTGATCTCTAGATAGTTATAGTTTTTTTTAATAATAGTGATTAAGTCTAGTTGATTGGCATTCCAATTAGGTACGTATAATTTAAAAGAATAGGATGAAATTGTTTTTTAATCAGTGTATATGAAATTAATTTTAATTTGGTTTTCAAAAACTGAGAGCCTAACTCATAAAATATATTTACAATTTTCGTAAAATTATTAGTTGCAGTATATATCCTTCTATATAACTTTGCAGGATTTATAAAATTCTATTTCAGCACTTGTGCAAGCATTCAATTATAATTAGTTCTCAATTAATTGCATATGGAGTACTTTAAAAGGCCATTAATAGATTATGGTAAAAAGAATCAAAACCAATTTCGTAATAAATGGCTTCTATATTATGTAGAGAATAAAAAAAATTAAGACGCGAACAGCTATAACTATAATGGAAATCTGCAGAATCCTTGAAAAAATTAATTTATATTATTTGCCAATGTACATAACCAATTTAATTTGAATTCAAATCGTTACATAATTAAATATAGAAGTGAACTGCTGTTCAGTGTGGTATTGAGATCACGTTCACGCATAACGTATACACTACGTTTATCACATTTTTAATTTGTTTTCTGATGTAACTAATTAATTAAATTAGGGACTTTTTTACCACACTAGCATTTTTTTAATTTTTATTTCTTTTAATAATATTTTTTACTTTTTATTTTTTTCAATAGCACTTTTTATTATTTAATTTCTGAAATAACATTCTTTTATTTTCTGTAATAACAATTTTTTTTCTGTAATAATTATGAAAAATTGTGATTATTATTTTATTAAAATTAAGATAAAAAATAATATAAATATAATTAAATTAAAATTAAAAAAGAATACAAAGAAAATAAAATGAAATATTTTATAGATTTTTTAACTAATTATTATAATAGGAAAAATGATAAATTATTTTATTTGATATTTTATAATAAATCTTCAAAAATTTTATTTTATTTTTGTTATTAATTATTTAGATATATTTTTAACAAATGAAAAATACAAATTTTAATTCGAATAACAATTTTATAATTTATTATAATTTTTTTCATATCAATTTTAATACAAAAGTACAATTAGTAAATTATTATAATAAAATACAATCACAAAATCATAAAAAAGAAATAAAAGATAAAACAAAAATAATAATCATAATTAATATACTATTTCTAAAAAAAGTAAACAATAAAAAAATAAAGAAATTAAAGAGTGTTATTTAAAGAATTAAAAAATAAAGAGATATATTGAAAAAAATAAAAAATAAAGAAATGTTAGTGAAGTAAAAAAGTCAATAAAAAAATGTTATTTCAGTGTAAAAAACTAAAAAAAAGAAAAAAAATTAAAAAGTTTTATTTCAGTGATTAAAGAATAAAAAGTACTATTAAAAAAATAAAAAAATAAAAAAGTGCTAATTAAATAAAAAAAGTCTAAATTAAGTGCTGACATGTTACTTCTTCTTCTATTTTGAACATTAGCTAATAGGATCACAATTTTATATGTTTTATTTTTAATTAAAACTGTTTTTCTATTTAATTTGAATTTAAATTAAATTAACAACTTAATATTAAATAGAATAAAAAAACTTATCTAGAGACCTGTCTGTTTTAAAAACAATGTTAACTGCAGAATACATATACATAATAAAATCTTAAACACATATTTAGATTATTATTATCATCAAAATTTAACTAGATGTTTAATTTTTAATTAAAAATTTATTTTATTTAATTTAAATTTAAATTAAATTAGCAATTTAATAGCAAATAAAATAGAAAAACTTATCCAGAGATCTATATGTTTTAAAAATAATATTAACCGCACAATACATATAAATAATAAAATCTTAAATACATATTTAGATTATCATCATCATCAAAATTTTATTAAATAATTATATCATTTAAAAAGACTTTTGAACTATCTATTTTTATTACTTAGACCGTTTAATAACTTAACAATTTTGTAGGAATTTAATTTATTTGATATTCATATATATTTAGAATTTTGAATTAATATAGGATTATTATGAATTAACAATTTTTGTAAGAATTTAATTTATCTAATAATAATATGTATTTAGAATTTTGGATTGATATAATATTTTTAATAATTGAGAAATTTAATTTATTTAAAATTTGTATATATATTTATAAAATTGATTTATTTAGAATTTTTTTATTTTAGAAAAAAATGATATAAGATTTGAATTTATTTACATAAACTAGGAAATTTATTTATTTAGTATTTTATTTATTTCATATTTTTATTATAATTATGACATTAAATAATTTAAAATTTATATTTATTTACTATTTTGAATAATTTGAGAATTTTATTTATTTTATATTTTTATTATAATGATGATATTTTATAATTTAAGAATTGTATTTATTTAGGGTATTGAATAGTTTAGGAATAAAACATATTTTTTATTATAATTATTAGAATTTTGAATAATTTAGGAATTTAAATTATTTCAGATTTTTATTACAATTATGATATTAAATAATTTAGGATTTGTATTTATTTAGAATTTAAATAATTTAAGAATTTTATTTATAAAATATTAATGTTAGAAGCTAAAAATAAAAAATTATAAAATAATAATAAAAGTAGTATGAATAAAATTAAAAGTTTTCTATTAACGTACAAGAAATTTAGATTATTTAAGACCTAGATTAGCACTGAACAGAAGGCAAAGAAAAGGCAGAAGAAAAAAAAAATGAGAAATTCTGATATGAAATCCTTCTCGTTGTTGGTAGTCCTTGTAATCAATGTGTTATCAGTCTTCCAGCATGGCCAAAAAATGGTTGTTGCAGAGGAATGTGAAGTAGAAATACGTGGCTTTCAGATAGAGTGCATGTATTACATGAACAAGGGTGATCCAAGAATTCTAAACCCTAATGACAGGTGCTGTAAAGTCATTACTGATGCGTATCCAAAATTATCATGCTGGTGTAACAGTCTCTCTCGCAAAGTGGGTATGTTGTCACTTCCTCACTACATTTTCCTTCTTTTTCTCTCTCAATTCTTCATTCTTAGTTATTGAGGATTTTGGTGTGGCATTACAATATGGTTACACACTACAAGCAACCAAGGGTTTCATTATTAGATGTGAATTTTTAAATAAGACGTCGGGTTTGAGATTTTTGTGAATAAAAGGATATAAAGAAATATCAACTCTACTTAAATAATTAATCAATCGTATTTCAATAACATGGTTAGAAATTATAAGCACTTCAACTACCAAAAAAAACAGTTTACTTGTTATTATATATATATATATATAGAGAGAGAGAGAGAGAGAGACACCATATTAACTATTATATATATATAGTAAAACGAAGATCTTCACTTTTTAATGTATAAAATAATATTATGTTTTAATTGCTTTTAATTCTTACATTTGTACCTTATGAATTAATTATTATATGGATATTATTTTATTGATTATGAGAATATCTAATTAGGTCTCTATTAACCCGTTCTTGTATTATTTATCATACTCCTTTAAAAAATCATACTCTTTACTACACGTACTAAGTCAAACTAATTATTAATATATATAAGATACAATTTCATTTGGAAAATAATCAAAACACATTTAGACTTGTTTCAACAGTCATGAGTTGGTCATATATTAAAGTATTTTAAAGTCCTGAAAATATTGTATTAATACTATTGACAAGAAATATAAGAATAGAAAAATGTTCTTTCTTTCAAATTTATTTCATTTCATAACTCAACGAAATATTATGCAAAACTTTATTTTAAGTGTTGGCATAATTTTATAGATTTCTTTTTTCTATTTTTTTTAATTAACTGTTTGTAATGAACAGGTTTCGTGCTACCTGGGGCTGTGGTAGGAGACACCCTGAGTTGGAAGAGAATATTGCACTGCTTCAGCTACTGTCGTCGGCCTTTGCCTGCTGGGTACAAGTGTTGGCGTAAGAAAATTAATCTAAATATCAATAATAGTTTTATAATGTCGTTTAATTGGAAGTTTTTAAAAGAATAATTTATTTTTGCAAAGAATTTAAAATATTATGATAAAATATAATTTCTTATAGGAATTTAAAATAAATTTAAAATATAAAAATTTATTATATAATTTTATTATTTAAAATTCTTAACATTGTAATTTTTTTAAAAGTGAAAATTATAAAATTTTATAATTTTTTTCTCTTTTACATCTATGTTGGTCCTGTATTATTTTGAATTATGTTAATGATTTTCTTTTCTGTTAATATTATTGGGATTTTTTTCTTTTACGTTTGTAAAGCTAGTTAAGATTTTTCTCTAATGTAAGTTTTTATCAAGTTTGATTAAGATTGTTTTAGAAAAAAAAAAAAAAAAAAAAATTTTTCCAACCTTAACTATTTTTTTTTTTTTTTTTTTATTTTTTTTAAATTTTGATTAATATTTTTTTTTTAATAAAAAAAAAATAAAAACTATTTCCAATCTTAAATAATTTTTTTTTTTTTATATCAACTTCAGCTTTAAAATAACTCTGTTACCTGACTAATTGAT
>Ga0099825_1004786_pt1 | contig 17643 bp, 10 predicted proteins | sample SiratroredBW_FD_76838 | JGI IMG/M metagenome (GOLD analysis project Ga0099825, IMG submission 76838) | Root nodule microbial communities of legume samples collected from California, USA - Siratro red BW | ecosystem: Host-associated > Plants > Roots > Nodule | place: USA: California | collected...
TAAAACTTATTTTTTTTTTTTTTTTTTTAAATATTAATGGTTTTTTTGTAAAAAAAAAAAAAAAAAAAAGAAAAAAAGGCCAAAAACATTCCTTCCAGTGTTTTCATCCTTTTTTTTTTTTTTTTTTTTTTTCTAAAAACAATATTAACAAACAACATTGATCCACGCATTCTCATGCACATGAAGACTAAATAACCTCAAACAAACATAACAAATGACTCGATTATTCATCACATCGTTTAACATTGAAATTTTACGGTTTTTTAATTAATAATATTGAAATTAAATGATGAAAATTAATTTTATTAATTATTGTGATATAATAGTTATATTTTATATTTGAGTTTGGAGAAAATATAAGAGCAGAAGATGCATAATAATGGTGTTGCCATCAAATTTTACAAATTTCATTTGAAAAAAAAACTTATTCTATGACTTCTTTCATTAAATTTAACACCACCATGAACAAAAGTCATAGAAAATTGAATTCCAACTATTTTTGACGGTATTATCAAATAAAATGAAAATATTTAAATTTTTTCTATATTCAAGCATTATTTTATTGTGGTTTATATTTAGTTTAATTGAGTGATTTTTTAAAGTTCACAATTTTCTTCTCAAGTATAAGTCATTTACATGTTACGTTCTTCATACATTACAAATCCCTCGTTGAAATCTAAGTATATTATTTATAAGTATCTTAATCATAAGTGTACCATTGTATTGCATATATTTGAACTTTTGAGACATGTCGTAAGAACCAACCAAAGTGCATTACATTTTTTTTTTCTCTTCATATGTTTTCATTTATATCTTATTCTTTCTTTCTTTACCTTTTTCTGACTTTTTTTTTCTTTTCTTAAGAACAAATTTTTATCAACTAAAGAATAGTTGAGTATAAAGAAATCATTTTCAATTATAAATCAATATAAAACAAATTTATTTTTACTTTAAAATCTCATTGTTTTCAATTCTTTTGATTTATTTATGAACATTTTAAGGGTTTTATTGATTTTTCAAATAAAAAATTATTATGTCAATTCGTTCTTCGTTTGATTTATGTTTTACTTATTTTGTGATATTTCTGAAGGTATTGAGAAACTCTGATATTTTTCAATCCTTTTGCCTATTACTTAAAACCTAAATAAAATTAAAAGGAAATAGAAAAAAAAAGAATGGAAAAAAGAAGGACTTACAAATTAATATCCTACTTAGAGTAATTCTAAGATAAATATTAATGGAGTTGTCACTGATTTCAATAATTCAATATAAGATTCAAATATATCTATCTTTTATAATTTTAGAAATGCTATAGAAAATCAGTCTGATACAATAGAAAATCTTTTCTTTAAAATTTTAAATATGTCAAAAGTATTTTTTTTTTAAGATAAGAGATGACTATTTATAATCTAATGTCATCTTCTAAACAAGGTTCTCATATACCTAACATGAAATATAAATGTAAAATCTAAAAACTTTTAAGATAGACAAGATTTTAACTAGGTAAGGAAGAAAAAAATTAAATCTTAAATATAACAATTTAGATTTAGATTAATAACTCATGTTAGTTTATATTTTCCATTTCGTGAATCTCACTTTTCATCTTTCACTCATACTTGTCATATTCATTTATATTTATTAAAAAATTATTGTTTACATCTATTTTTCATATGAAAGTTATTTTCTTATTATAAAATTTATAATCAACATAATACTTTACTTTAAAATATTTATTTATTTATTTAAGACTATTTAAATTTAGAATGAATCAGTGTTTAATGTAATTATGTTCAATATAATTTTTTTTGAAGATTTTTTTTAATATTCATTATCTTATATTTATTTAAGTTTAGGTTCTGCGTGTTAATCTAATATACTTTGCAAAGATATGATGCAATTAATTTATGATTAAATTGTATATTAATTATTATTATTTATATTTTACCTTTCTTGTGTTTGTTGGATGACTTTGTACTATAATCTACTTGGTAAATGAAAGAATAATGTTACAAATCAAGAAGATAGTTATAAACGCTTTTAGAATTTTTGTTTCTAGAATTGTATAAGTTGATAATAGAATTTAAAAAAAAAAACTACATAAATCATATATTGTAAGTGATTTTTTAGGTGTTATTTTAAATAGTGAAATTTCTATTATTAAGTTATAGTTTGTTGTCCGGGTGTTATACACATTATTTTGTTATTACAATTAATAAATATCATTGTTTGAAAATAAATTGGGCTAAATAAACTAGTTGTAAAATATTTTTTTCATGGTTTTAGAAGCCCATTAAATTAACAAGGAAAGTTGGTGTAAAATAATTAGAACATTGTTAAATTACAGTTAAAAACTTTGTTCTACTACAACTAAATCGAATTTAATATCTAAAATATGCACACTCTATAAAATTGTAGAACATCTCAATCTCTCAAGAAAATACCACCAACAAAATGATGAATTTGCTCTCAGTGTGTATGTTACAGTTACAATTAAAATCATGAACTCATCGTAACTTGAAAAAAAATAAAAAAGACGATAAACGGAATAAAACGGACAGCTATGATCCTTTGCATTACCTACGCAACATTTTAAAACAATATAGAATGATAATAATTTCTTTGGTCTCTTGTCCTTTTCGAACAACATAATGAATTTTATTTGCCAATTTGAACAACTAAATATAACCTCACCGACAGAAAAAAGATTGAATTTGGTTGCCAAGAACAACTTCGATTTATTTTTTTAATCGAAATTTACTTGCTGTAATCTTATATTGCAGAATCGTTGAGAACTGTGAAAGTGCCTAAAAAAAAGGAAAAACATAAAAGTTGGGAAGGACCATTCGGTTGGTGGAATTGGTTGCAGTTTATTTCGAGGTTTGAACCTGAAGACACAAGTTCTAGACAGACACAACGCAGATCTGTCTTGAACTTCTGTGTTCTGAAACAGTAACAATGGCAAAAACCATGACTTTGTGGTATCTTTTGCTCACCCTTTGCTTCGTTTATGCTGCCACTGCTGATATTCAAAGTAAGTCCATAACAAGGTTTTTTTTTTTTTTTTTTTTTTTTTTTTTTTTTTTTATTTTTTTTTTTTTTTTGTTTTTTTTTTTTTTAAAATTTTTTTTTTTTTTTTTTTTTTTTTTCTCTGTCTAGTGATATTGGTTTCAGATTTGGAATGCTGCTGTCAGTGTCTGGGGTACTCTAAGTTTGATCTGCCTTACAATCTCTTTAAGATTTAATATTTTGACTCCAGTCATTTTGATGTGTCCCATTGTAGCTTCTTCTCATTCTGGGTTCTTTACATTTGAAATGTATCGATTGTCTGTCTACAATGCCGGTGTTCTATGAGTAGATCTCAATTGCTTAGAACTTTCGTATATATGTTTGGTCTCTCATGGTAAATTGTTTCATTTTGGCATAGAAATTGATGACATTCTAGATCTTGGACTATAATGGTGGAAAATGGTGAATAGGACATAAGGAAATTATGTTAAGAATGTCCACTGATTCTTGATTTGGACTACTGATCATGTTTGTCTTCCTTCAGCTTTAACTAAAACTCGTTAAGCATCATGTTTTGGTTTCCCAGTCCTGGAGTATTGATTCAAGGATGTGTATCTTCTGTGTACAATAGCAATAACCCATTTGAGGCTTACTGTTTTGGAGCTAATACAGTCATTCCCCTAGATTGATTTCATTTTGCTCTATCTTTGGCTTTCTAGTTTTAGGAAAGAAATAGAAGTGTTGATATGATTATGAAATAAGGATGTTGTAAAGTACGTGACAGCCAGGTGGTTTTGTTTGAAACTGTGATTTCTTATGTTTGGTAAGGAGCAAACAAGGTTTTGAAACATGGTCTGCAACCATACTTGAGTGTTTGCTACCAGTTACATTTGACTTTGATTTTCTGCAATATCAAGGATTGTGACAAACTATAACCATTACTACAATCACTATATAAAATCTTAAGAGCAAAGTGAATTGACCTCTATAAAAAATTATGCCTTTTTTATTTGGGGCTCAAACTTTTCTATCCTTCCCTTCCATCTGTTACAGGGTTTTTGAGAAGTGATGCCTGTCACTAAGATTTAATTTATGGAGCCCTTAAATGGTGAACTCTTTTATGTTAGTGGACTTGTTTAGGAATTAGGAATTTGGAATGAGATTTGATATTGGTTCATAGTAGAACATGTTTAGACAAACAAATCTGTAAATCTGTATTTTTCAGAGATGAATTGATTGTTTAAGCCATACTTTAGTCATGTTGGAAGATATCAGAAGGTTTGGGAATGAAGTGCAGGAAGAAAGAAAAAGAAAATTGTTGCTTTGAAAAAAGTTTCTGACTGATATTTCTCTCAGCATGATGGCAATTATTGGCAATTTGCATTACATTTGTCTTAATTAAGCTTGTGTATGCCAGATGGCATGTTCTTCTGCCGGGGAACATATTAATATTAAGCAGCACATAATTTATTATTTGAAGTTTTCTAGTTCCTTTTTCTTTGGATTTGTCATGTATTATACGTGCTTGAGATGTTAGTTTATGTTTTACTACTTGTTTTTGTCTGTGAATGTGTCAAACATGGTTTAGAAAACCTAGATTCCTTGCTTTCTTACCTTTAGCTTGAGACTACATCTTTTGACATTTTCATTGATTATGCCTACATGACTACTTTCCTCAATACATATGATTTGATTACTCTAAATGCAAAACTTTGTTGCAGTCAAAGTTACTAACAACCCTGCTGACAAGTTGGTAGCTGCAATAAACGAAAACAGAACTGCTCACAAGGTATCAGCCTTAACAGACAACCCGGGTCTTGCATGTATTGCACTCCAATACATTAAGGCATACCAAGGTGATTGTGATGCTGTGGGTGGACCTGATGGCAAGAAGCCTCCGGAATCTCAATTTGCCGAAGTTTTTGCTCCAAACTGTGGTGTTGAGGCATCAACTCTTGCTCCTATAACTGGTCGTTTCCTGGGGTGCCAGACTAAGTATGTTCATGCACCTGAGGCATTTTCTGAAATCCTCATAAGGAACCAAAAGAGCTTAGACATACTCTACAGTAAGAATCACACTCAGCTTGGTGCTGCTGTGACAGGAACTGATGGAGGGTCTCCTTATTTCTGGTGTGTGCTGTTTAGCAGTGGCAAACCTAACCAAACCTTTACTCTTGAGGGTGGTGTGGCTAAAATAACAAAGCCTGGTTGCTTTAGTGGAGCAAATGATGAGTGCAGTGGAGCCAGTGATTATTGGTCACCACTCAATGGGATGTGGGTTTTGGCCACTTCAGTTCTGATTGCAATGGGGTTTGGTTTAGCATTATGAGCATAAATTGTATGATTTCTACATGATTTGGAGTTAAGGTAGTCTTTGTTGTATATGAAAGGCTTGGCCTCAGCTATTCTTTTTCCCCTTGTTTGATTTGTAATTTGTTAAGAGATTCATTTTCCCCACTCTCTTGTTTGCATATAAATTTTGTGGTATTGGCTCTTGCAAATTCTCGTATGTAGGACTACAGGTTTCTTTTTTTCCCCTTTATGAAAAAAAAAGAAGAGGAGCTGAATTAAGCTACATAAGAATATTTCTGTCGTGTTAATAGGGATTTGGATCTTTAAGAATATATCTGAACCCGTAAAAAGTTAAAGGCAACTATTGCATACCATTTTTAAGAAATATTTACGAGAAAAATACTAATAATATTATTTTAACACGTTCTTTATTATTCTAAATTTAATTCATCTTTCTCTTATCTGACCCGGAAGTTATCAATTGATCTTCTGTAAAAAAAAATTATACTTGCGTAATGTATAGGTAGTTAATTAATTTGTTTATCTAAAAGGGAGTTATTAGGGGTGTTTAGTGGGGAATATTTTCCAAAAGGATACTTGCGTAAAGGCATTTTCTAGCTAGTTTATGATCAACCTCATTTGCTTCCTTTTAAGATAAGAGACTATAAGAAATCATATAGGCTAATTGGAAGATAACCCTTAAGAATGTTGTAAATGTGATCTATGATGGTACCACATTCAGAATGAAAATGTAATGCTATCAACTACACCCCTTACAATCTATTTCAAAAATCACATTGGTAACCAAGTTCGTCAATCCATAGCATAGATTGATCAAGAGCCAGAGCCTCCCCTTATGAAATTAATGATCCAGAACCATTCCTTAAGCAAAAAACCAAACCCCGTTTTCATTTCTGCATTGAAAAATGCTGCATCAGAATACATTTTAGAACCCCTGCAGGTGGTTTGGTCCAAGAAAGAACAAAGTTTGTACCAGCAGAAAGTCCAAACCAAAAATCAAAAGAATCAGCCAAACCTGTTTCACTCTATTAATCACCCCCAAATCTTGCCCATCCACAGAATTCCACAGCTTTACAAATTACATTCATCTTCTTCATAAGCTCCATAGAATCATAACAAACATGCAAACTTTTCTTCCTTCATCCAATTTCCCCCCGCAACTTAAAAAGTTGTTATTTGATAAATTGAGATCAGTGTATGATTTTTAAGTTAGGGAGTTCAACTTCTTATCCTTCCCTGATTAATGTAATTATTTTCAATAAATATATATAGATATTAATTTGTTTTTTGACTTCTTATTATAATTTACTTAACAATAATAAATATAAATATTGATGCATTCACCATTTAATTTGTGACGTATAAATTCAGTAATTTTACTTATAAATAACTTTTTTTAGCTAATTATATTCTTAAGAAAAAAAATTATTAGTTGAAATCAATGAAAATTACAAAATTTATGTAGTGTTATATCTTTCATATAATTTATTATAACCAATAACTAAAATAACTTGTTAAGCAAATTGAAGAGTTTCTTGTCAGCATTAGCAATCACCTTTATATAAGCCATATTGTATAAAAATTTGAGAGCACCTTTCATTCTCTTAAATTAAGATCACAAAATGAGCGTTGAGTTTGTGCAGAAGAAGATGGGAAAAGAATAGGAAATTTTACAGAATAATTTAGAACATCTTACAAAATTTGGACGAGGGTCAGACGGAGGATCTAAGATTCAAAATAAGCAAAAGAAGAGTAAGGATGGCAAGAATACCGCCAGAAGAACCAAAAACTCTGTAAATCCAGTAACGATCAAAACCAGCGAGGGTTCGGTCGAGAAAAGCCGATAAAGCTATGCCGAAAATGAGAAGAACTAAGAGAAAAGGCAAGAAGGCATCGACGTTGATGGGTTGGTCCTCGTCTTCCAATTCACACTCCGCTTTGCGGTCTATGTAGAGAGGAGAAGCCACAGCCAGAAGCACCAACCCTATGGCAGCCAATCTTTCATACGAAGAAAATCTGCTACCCCTTCTGCAACCTCCAACTTCCATTCACTGTTTTCTCTCTATCTCTCTGCCTAGGTTTGTTTCTGCTAGAGAAGTTCAGTGCTGCAACGGTTCTGAATAAACGTTTCAAATCTCAATTTCAACGTTAATTTTGAAAAGCTTCATCTATACTCACCTTTTCTTTTCTTTTCTTTTTATTCAACTAATATTGGTAATAAACAAAAGTTTTAGGATGTTATGTCCGTATTTCTAACAAGTATATACAACATATTGGATTTTAATATCTACAAAATTAATTATTTAAATTTTTAAGCTTTTATTTGAAAATATAAGTAAATAGAACATTTGTGTTTTTGTGTCTGATTTATGTTTAAACAGGGAAGAATCTGGCTTAGAGAATAAATATACAAACTCAATAATAAGTTAATCAAAACTCTCAGCTTCAAGGTAACAAAGTGACAAATTCAATTACACTAGCAAAGTGAACAATTTAATTAAACTAGATAAAATGTTTGTTTAACCTAGTGAGTTAGACAAAAGTTTTTGCTTAAACTAGTGAAGTAAGTAGCTTGGTTAAGCTAGCGGAGATACGAGAAGCGCGTCAATATTTTATTTAGATTATGTAGAATTGATATGAATAAGACTTTTGAAAAGGATTCTAGATAAATTTTGATGGATAAAATATATCAAAATTGAGATCGATAACTTGAAGCTTTCATCACAAATCAATTTTCACCAATCAAAAATTGATTATAACATGAACATGGGTGACTAATTAATCCTTTTATTAAGATTGAATGTAATAAGATCCAATTTTATTTTAGTTTATCATGTTTATTTCAATTTATTGTTTTTTTTTTTTATGCTACTGGTTTGAATGCTTTTGAACATAGAACATTAAAAAGAATACGTAATTACACTTTATGTTAAAAATAGATTAATTTTAATTAGGCTTCTTTAAAACCTTTTTAATTAAGAATTAAGATTTGAATAATTGAATGAGTTGATAATATGATTAGAATACGTTTGCTTTAAACTTATTTAAAAGTGTGATAGTTTTGTGAAACTCGACTCTAATTCTTTCATATTACATTTTATCACTTCAACTTAGAGTTTGACCTTTTTATCTTTATTTGCACCTCTTCACTTTTTTTTTTTTTTTTTTTTTTTTTTTTTTTTTTTCTTTTTTTTTTTTTTTTTTTTTTTTTTTTTTTTTTTTTCTCCTCTTCTTTTTTTTTTTTTTTTTTCTTTATCTCTTATATTCTCCTCTTTATCTTTTCATATCCTTGATGAGAGTGAAAATATTAGACCAATTGAACTGTACATTAATTGATACAAATAATATTCATATTCTGTTTTAGTTTTTCTCGTTACATGTTACGAATATTTTGTAAAGATATAAGTTTGATTTCTAGTTTCATATTTAACGCATATTTAAGTTCAAATCTTGTTCGACGAATTTATAAGTACTTTTACAAAGTGCTTATGGACTTTTTAGGTAACTTACCTAATTTGTTTCTAAATCAAATCAAGTGCGAGTAATACTTGGGGAGAAAAAAATAAAGACAATATAAAAAAGTTGTAGAAAAACTGGAAAAAATTAATTGGATAAGATATTTGTATATTATAAATTAGTGTTATTTATAATAAATATAAAATTTTAAGTATTATACTAGGATAAGTTATTTAATCCACAAATTTAAAGTTATTGCCTTGGATACTGCTAGGAAAAACACTAAAACTTTTTTTCTATGCTGAAAGCCGTCGTACCATAAATGGTTTGTTAGTGATAAAGCTCCAGTTATTACATTGTAATAGTGTATGGATATGAATAGGATTCTCCATTAATAAAGCATAATATTCGCTGCTCTGCGCTTAAATATCATGTGGAATCTGACGCCTTTTCTGCAGTGGATGGAAATCCGTGCAATGTCAATTGTAAAGAAATGCAGAAGCTTCATAGTGTGTGCACAGGAATTCGTGTTAGCCTTATAGGGTCATAGAAATATTCGCTTTCACAAGGCAGCAGTAGAAAAGTAAACGATTCTACCTAGATTTACGAAGATGTGAAATTAGTAAGAAAAGGGATGTGATCTTTAACATAGTTTTACAAATTTTGATGAATGAACAATTCCAAGGTTTTGTGACAGTAATAATGAAGGCCAGTATTTTATTTAAAATTTATCTACAAATATTTTAAATTGATCTCTATTTTGTCTACAGTCATTTTCTTTTTTATATTTCCTCATGTCTATATCTTTTTTTTATATCACTTATCAAACATTATTTATTTTTCTTTTTAGTTTTGCACTTATAGTATGTGAAATGAATAGTTTTCCCTTTAAATTCAATGTCCTGAAGTTGCTAATTCCGAAAAGAGTTTCACTTGAATTGATTCTCACCTCCACTTTTAACAAGTTATCCTTCACCTGTTCAACAAAGAAGAAAACAGTGAAAAAGAAAGTGATGTCACCAATGAAAGATTTGACGTGAAGGATAAAAATAGACTTTGGATTCCTTATTCTTCATTTATCCATGCAAGCTTTGTAGATTTCCAAATGCATCCTTCATTTTAATTAAATAACTTATTTTTATTTGGATACTCTCTTTTTTACATACACATCCTTTAGTTCGTTTCATCCTTTAACTAAGTATCATAATCACCCATCATTCACAACAGTTATCATTATTTTAATAAAAAAATAAGCCCTCTATCATTTTTTTAAAGGAAGAAATAGGTCTCTATCATAACAATGATATACATTCCTAATTTACCCATTTTTTTAATTAAAAACTCAATTAAATATAGAACTAAATCTTATTCTTAAAAAAATGTAAATCTCCAAGGCAGAGTACCAACTGTTTTCCAACTAGTATCAATAATAGATTTTACATTAAATCAAAGATTAACATCGTGTAGAGGATTGACTTGTAATGTGAATTTTTTTTCATCTAAATTCATTTGAGTGAATTGTGTACACTTTTTAACAAGGTATTAGATTCTGTGTCATGAAGGATTGAATGTGCATCACTTTGAATTGAAGCAAGAAAAAGTAACTAAAACATTTAAAGAAATTGTGTACAAAGGTGCATAGATTACTAGCGTTCAAACACACATTAGAATATCTTGTGGTTGGTTAATTATTTACTTTTGTTTTGATAAAAAATATCTTTTATTAAAAAGTATTGAGATGAAGATATTTAATTGACTAAATTAGAGGTATATATAAAATATTATATAATCAGATATTCTTTAATTTAGTTATGATATATAGACTTCCTTATTTGAAAGAGTTATAAAAATAGTGTATTTGTATGTAAATGATATGAATGAAAATTATAGAGTGAATTGGTTTTCAATTTGGTATTAGATGTTAGCATTTTTTTTTTTCCTCTCTCTTGGAGAACTTAGCTAGAGAGATAACACATGAATCAATTTTAGTGATACTTCAATCCAAAAGTATTTTTAATGCAGGTTTCATTCTAAATGCAAAATGACAGTTGAAACCAAAAATCATGGAAAGATATATTTGCTTATACACTATCCTTGATACTTGGAATGCTTTATCAAATTTTTTTTGAGAAAGTGATGAGCTATATGTGTTTGGCTTAAATGGAAGAGCATTCACTACAAAACAAAAGAATAAAACCTTAATTGAATATTATGAAGAGTTAATTGGTATTTCTAGAGAGTTGGATTATTGTGAAAAAGTAATCCTGAAGGACCCTGAAGATGGAAAGTCATATTAGAAATTAATTGAAAAATTAAAACTTTATATATTCCTACTGGATTGGATGATGATTTTCAGCAATTTCATGGAGAAATCTTGCCAAAGAAAATGACAAATAAATAAGTTAGAAGAATGTTATGTATTGATCCGAAGTGAGATAGTGTGAAAAACAATATTAAAAATAGAAGATATGATTTTTGATTCCACAACTACGATAACAATGAAGCAAGCAAATTAATCAAAAGACTTTTGAAAAGGATAACCATAAGTGTATTTAGTGTAATATCAACATGGACATATCAAAGAACCATATTATGAAATCATATGATAGCCCAAGTGATGGAACATCAAAGAAGAATTGTAAAAGAATTTCAACTGCTACTGTAACTACCAATTAAAAAGAGGACAACAAAGTTATGATGTTTGCTATAACACAAGTAATGATGATTCCAGGCCTTAATAAGCACGTTTAGTGTTTTTTTTAATAATGCATGGATATTGACTTCGCATGTTCTGATAATGTGACTTTTGATGTTAGATAGATTAAAAATCTTAAACCTTTTTTAAAGAAAGTATTTCCGTATTTAATGGAAGTAAATCCACTATCATTAGAGAAGTACTTGTCTCTATTTCAAACAATAACCTTGATATTGTTTTTGTTGTTTGTTCCTTCTTTAAAATATAACATATTGTCAGTATCTCAAGTAACCAAATATATATTAGTGTTACAAATTTTTTGCCTAACTCTTCTATTTTTTTAGAACATTCAAATGAAGAAGACGATTGGTTGTGGTATTAGAGAAGGAAGGTTATATTAACAGGATTTGATAGAAAAAAATTCAAATAGACTTAGACAAGTGAGAAAATTCAACAAAAAGGTTTGAAGAAGTGAGAAAAGGAGAGTGATTATAGATTTGTATAAAGTATTGTATAATCAAATCTTTAATTCAATTCTGGTTTATGGACTTCCTTGTTTACCTCCTGATTTGTAGGAGTAAAATATTATAAAAAGAGTGTATTTGTGTACAAATGATAGAGTGGATTACTTTTCAATTAAAAGTGTTATCACGATGCTTCATAAAGTCAGTGGATACTGAAGCAATGAATTGGGATCATGCCATCCGATGTTGAAATCCGATCACAGTAAAATATAATCCTTTTCATTCCGGAGGATGTCTCTTTTACGTTTAACTACTGAAAAATTGGAAAAAATTATCATGCTTTTTTAAATAAATGAAAGTTTAAATGAATGAATTACATAGCATGATTACTGGTGGACTATATATAATCCAGCTCCATATTCAATGACCTTAGGTTTCGGACATTAAAAAAAATACCTTAGAATTAAAAGAAAACAATGGTATGTGTATACTGAAAAAATAAAACAAAATAAATTGTGACCGTGGTGGCTTGATCTTTCCCCAGCAAACTCCATAACTCTACAATCTTTGGAACCATAAGCTGGAAAATTGCGTTGCCTAGAACTACCATAATTGGATGGAATTATCAATAGCAACTTATATGAATTAATAAACAGTCAGAGGCACAGACAAACTCTACCATGTTCTATTTCGCACCACCAGATGTCCTTGACTTGTTCCCTAGAAGCCGTCTCATCCATTTCTTCTGTGAAGTAGTAACATTAGAAGCTTGTAATGGTGTTGCAAGACCTTGTTGGGATTGCTCTGTGGCTGGAAGCTCAGCAGGGAGTGCAGCAGCAGTGCTAGTAAATGCATTTAGGACCAAGAATGCTAGAATGGGGGAGAGATCCAGTGTTCCTCCCAGAGGGGGAATAATTCCACGGAATATGTTAAGGTATGGGTCACATAATGTGCTGAATGAAACAACAATCACTTTATTGAACACTTCAAAATTCTTGAAATCAAATGTGCTCTACTATCTATCATTAAGTATGTGACAGTGAAATGTCAAAGGATCCTGATCTATCCACATCCTCAAAAACAAAATGGTAAATCATATTATGGTTTACGTTTGGTGTATGAGTGGCCCTAGGCTTATATACACTAAAATAACAAACCAGTCTCAGCATAAAATGTTTTCAGTTCAATCCTCATCATCTAAGGACAAAATTTCAGTTGCTATAAATACTGTAGAGACCAATACAACCAATAATAAGAATTAACGAATTGAACATTTATAACAAGTAAAACTAGACACAGTATAAAACTCTTTAATAGTCTGTACATATTCTATTTACTTCTGAAAATAAGCACATGTAAAAATTAAAAGTTGAACTAAGTCTTATATTCTTGGGTTTAATTTTTACACAATGTTAACCTAAGAAGTTCTATACTATTAATTAAATAAAGAGAAATCGGGATAATAAAGTGTGTAATTATGCAGCCCCCAAAATAATAGTACTAATAAAGGAGGGTAACTCACCTGAGGGGACTAACAATGGAAGGAGGAGTATTGGGAAACCATGTCAAAACAAGCCTAACAATGAGCAAGGTGTTGTAAATGTTCAAGAAATTCAGAACCCCATTAGCCACAACTAGCCCTGCCACCGAATCCCCTGGTAAAACAGCAGCAAAATTATGATTACCCACCGATCTCACGCTACCGTGCTTCCGAATCTGAACCCAAACACAACAAGGCTTCACATTATTTTTGCCACATATAAATACTATCAAAAAGACGAGAGTTTAGAAGCACCTGGACGCATAAGGTGTGAAATTGGGAGGGGAGAGAGATGATTCTGTTGAGGAAGGGGTTCTGAGAAGCGAGGTTGTGGAGAAGGGTGAAAAAATGGTCAGCGGCAGTGGCGAACGAGGTGTGGAGTTGAGGCGGAGAGAGGAAAGTGGTGAAGTTGGAATTGGGGAAAGTGAGAAAGGGAAGTGCAAAGGGTATTTGAGCGTTTCCCCAACAATGAGAAACCTTCTTAGTCTTCTCTATCTCCGTGGAGGAGTCATTAGTGGCACCCATTTTAGTTGGGTTCAGTTCAGGGAAGGAAACTCAAACCTGCTTCTATTCTATCTTACAACAACCTCTGGAATACAAATAGGATAACCTTATCTTCTCTCTCCTAAACCTTCTTAAAAATTTATTTCTCTCACTTGTTAAATATTTCATGTAAAGTCATTACCCTTTTTTATGGTAACCATATTTAAACCATGCAAAAAAAGTATTAGTTATTTTACTGAAATTATTAGCTTCAAATTGTTTTAGTAAAAATTAACACCTCATGTAAGTGAAACTAATGATAAATGTTTAAGTTTAGTCCACCCAAATTTAGGATTTATCAAGTGTTTTTACTTAAAGTGGAACCCTTTAAGAGGATTGAAGTTGATATTTTCGAGGATGAATTGAGTAGGAGTTCCTGTGTAGAAAACTCACCTGATTATTGAACAACATACTCGTCTAATAGGTGATTATTCTAATTCTAGAACCACTAAAATAACATAATGATATATTTAATCTAAAATATTCTTATTTAATATAAAATATTATTTATTGAATTGCTTTTTGGAAGGATTATAAATGCGGCATTTTTCTTAAAAAATAAATAAGTGTATATACATAAAAAAAGCCTACGGATATGTGTAGAAAAAATAATTGAACGCACTTAAAATATAAACTATCAACGGTTTTTCACTATATATATATATATATATATATATATATATATATATATATTAAAGTGTTAATATAATATTATTAAATAATTAAGAAATTTTCTGTACAGTGTCGGAAAAAAAGTATTGCGTTAAATTCAAAATAAATATAGCAAATAGGAATATAATTTACTCTAATAATAATAAAAGTTAAAACATCGTTAACCTTCTACTATATTTATTAATTAAGATAAAAGGCAAAAAAATGTAACCACACTAATTAAAAATAAAAGCTTAAGAAACTAAAATACTATTTGAAATTAGTATTTTACGTAGAACTTTACATTCTAATTCTTTTATCTATTAAATCATAGAAGTAAAAGAGAAAATAGATTGACACTATCAATCGAAAGTTTTTAACTATCATTGAGCATAAATTATTATATATAATAAGCTTTTTTTTATCTTTATAATAAATATTTTAAAAGTTATGTAAACAACAATATTTCTATACATTGATAGTATAATTTATGAATACATGAACATTAAATTTTACATAAAATGGGAGTTTATAATCTTTAAAAGGTAAATTATGGAATGCTTCACTCCAACTGTTATATCTCGGATCACTCGCCAATCCAAAAAAAATAGTCTCGGATCACTCAATTAAACGCATAATTATATATATATATTAATTTAACTTTATATATATGGCGCTTTTTCAATTTGATTTGTAAAGAAAAAAGGTGACGTAACCCAAATCAATAACGTGTGTTGAATTCGTATTTATAGCAAAATAAAATTAGTTTATTGAACGTTGAATGAAGTGAAAGAGGAGAGATAGAAAGAAAAATAAAATGTTTAGTTGATATAAAAAAAAAGTAATAAAACAAAAAAATATTATTTTGTAATAATTAACAAACAAATAAAAAAATTAGTTTAAATAAATATTGTAATAAAAAACACATTTAAATATTTCTCTGTTTCTCATATATTTCTCATGCTTTTGCTTCTTATCTCTGACATTTATCCGATGGTAGCTGTCAGTTGCGTACCGAAATAGACGTGTCAAATTTTGATTGGGGATGTTTCAAATATTCAACGAAGGCCTCTACCGTGCGAAATTAGCACGTAACATGAAAAATTGGTGGTTCACAATTCCTTCTCCCCTCTCGGATTATGGCTACTCGTCTTCTCAGACTTCCTCTCGCCTCGCAACCCAAACTATGCTTCAATTACACTCCTAACCATGCTGTCCAATTCATTTCTCCGACCAAAAGACGTCGCAATCGCCACCGCGATGAGATTCTCCGACCATTATTCGCAGTATCCAGTTCCTTCCGGACCGAGATTGGCTCACCGGATTCGGCTCTTATCCGAGACCAGAGAGAGAGAAAAGACTCCCCGGTTTTGCTTGACGTCACCGGCATGATGTGCGGTGGGTGCGTCTCTCGAGTCAAAAATATCCTGTCCGCTGACGAACGAGTCGACTCGGTCGTGGTCAACATGCTGACCGAGACCGCCGCTGTTAATCTGCGCCAAATCGAGGAGGAACCGGCCAGCGTCGCGGAGAGCCTCGCAAGGAGACTGAGCGACTGCGGATTTCCGACGAAGCGGAGAGCGTCGAGTTCTGGAGTGACGGAAAACGTGAGGAAGTGGAAGGAATTGGTGAAGAAGAAGGAGGAATTGGTCGTTAAGAGTCGAAGCCGCGTCGTGTTCGCTTGGACATTGGTCGCATTGTGTTGTGGATCGCATGCTTCGCATATCTTTCACTCTTTGGGGATCCACATTGCTCATGGTAGTAACGTGCAAAGTTTGTTATTCGCTATTCAGCTACAGTTCGCTTAAATGCAAATAAACCAAGCGGGAAGCGCAATTTGTAAACGCTTTCCAGCAGTCTTTTAACTTGCTTTCTATTTGCAGGATCGCTTTGGGAGATTCTTCATAGCTCGTACGTGAAAGGTGGTTTAGCTTTGGGGGCACTATTGGGTCCAGGACGAGGTTAGTTCTTCTTTCTTTTCCCTTCTTGATACATAGCAGAAACTTCTCTTGAAGTATTTAGGAGATTCGTGTATTCGTAATTTTACTATTTTCTTACTGTGTATGATTCATGAAATATTGCAGAGTTACTCTTTGATGGCCTAAATGCATTTAAGAAGGGGTCGCCTAATATGAACTCTCTCGTGGGATTTGGTTCTATAGCTGCATTCATCATTAGTTCCGTGAGATTCGGTCTGAAATTTGATTGTTCGGTCAAGTTACTAGACAATAGAATTTCTGATTTTGTTTGAACTTGTCTTTACTGTAGATCCCGCTACTTAACCCCGGCCTAGGTTGGGATGCATCATTCTTTGATGAACCGGTGAGTTTCTTTACTTTTATTTGTCCTGATATTTGTCATTGGAAAATCTGCCACCTTTTGTTCTATCTTGGGTTGGGGTCTTGTTTGTTTAAATGTAATAACCTCTCACCTTTGTAAAATATGTTATTTCTTGTTGAAAATTTTTTACGTTCATGTTGTGTATAAGCTCCTCATGTGAGTATTGAATCTTTTAGCGTGCAGGTCATGCTTCTTGGTTTCGTGCTTTTGGGACGTTCTCTTGAGGAAAAGGCAAGGATCCAGGCATCTAGCGATATGAATGAACTGCTTGTAAGTTTCAGTGTGATTCACCTCTTTCTTTTGATAACATTCCAGTAAAATAAGACTTTGAATTCATTAATATATTCCGTAGGAACAGAATTTTTATTTATGAATATGTTCCTTATGATGAGTAAATGGCTTCTGGAGGTTACATCATAAATGTGACAATTTTTTTTTGCTGGTTTTCAATTTAAAAAATCTAATCTTGTTTCAACTTCCACTTCCATTTCTGATAAATTATTATTTCTGGGAAAAATGAAAAAAAAAAAAAAAAAAACCAAAATAAAGTGGCTTATATGAAAATTAAACATTAAATTATAATTTTGTTTTTATGAATTATATTTTTTTATAGTAATATTTTACTGTTATTTTAA
>Ga0099825_1004788_pt1 | contig 17641 bp, 10 predicted proteins | sample SiratroredBW_FD_76838 | JGI IMG/M metagenome (GOLD analysis project Ga0099825, IMG submission 76838) | Root nodule microbial communities of legume samples collected from California, USA - Siratro red BW | ecosystem: Host-associated > Plants > Roots > Nodule | place: USA: California | collected...
AAAAATTGTGAGAAGAGGGTCATCCTATAATTTGGAGAGAGTTCCCATAAACACCATCATAATTGTGGCAACCTATACCGAAGACCTTTTTTTCTTTTCTTTTGTCACTTTAACAAAGTGTTTCGCCTACGTAATTTTTTTTTTTTTTTTTGGTTCATTAAGTAATTAATATACTCAAAGTCAAAGGATATTATTCTTTTGTTCATTATTACCGTAAAAATGAATTGATATGAAGATCTCGTTAATACGATATCAAAGTTAATATAATAAGCTACCTCTTATAGGTCATTTAGTTCAAATAGTGTGTGTTTTAGCCACTGCATTGTAGTTATACTCATTTTCACGTCTTGTTTACAATTAACTTCGTTAAATATTAGATAAAATTAGGGTACAGGAACTAGTTTGTAAGTGAGAAAAGGTTAATAAATACAATTGGGACAATTAAAACCAAAACTACCAAATCATACAATTGCGACACTTTAGATTGAAATAAATATAATTAAATAATAGTTCTTTCAAAAAGATTATAGTTATTTACTTATATTTTTAAATTAAATAATACATCTGATGAAGTAAATTCTATGAAGTATTAAGAATCAGGTTGTTGATTTTTTATAAACACTTTAAAAAAATAAAATATAATAAAATCAACTTCCCCAAAAATTAAAATAAATTTATAAATAAATTAATTTGTAAAAACTCTTTCATGTTAAGATTATAAAAAATAAATTTTAATTTATGTACAAGCTCATTCTAATTTTCATATTAAAAATATTTTTTTTTTCTCCAAAACACTTACAGAAAATTTTCCACAAGCAAATCCTAAATAATGGTATTGTTCTATTTACCAGCTTACATAAAAAGGCCTATAGGAACTTGGATTTTAACAGTTGGATTAAGATTTAAATATTTTTCTATTTTTAATCCCATAAAAAATATTATATTCTGGAATTTGTATTTAACATAATGACGCAACTATAATACATTTGCTAGGGCTTAAGAATTAATGTGTAATAGCATAGAAAAACACGTCATTTAATTATATATGAGAAAAAGTGATATTTTTTATAGAAGTTAAGACAAAAAAATTGCAATATTTTCAAATATTGGAAACATATATTTATTAGAAAAAATAGTTAAAAATGTATTTCAATGAATAACATATAAATAAATATGTTCCAAAGGAAGTATTGTTTAAAATTTTAACATTAGACCATCATTTACATATAACAGTATATAATATAGAGTCTATAACAGTAAATAATATAGAGTTTATAGCTTAGATTAAATGAAACAACTTCTTCCTTAAATGATACATATTGCTAAGTAGATTTAAGTGTTTTTACGACTATATATGTCTTTTTAAGTATCTACTAAGAGAAAAACTGTGTTCTCATAAAATCTAATATATAAGATGTTGAATAAAAACTATCAAAAGGTGCACGTTGAGTATAAAAAGACAGAGAAAAATACATTTTTTATATATCGTGTCAATCTATTATGCAAAGGCGGAGATACTTATTTAAATAAAGATAGATAACTAGATTACATTATCTTATAAAAAAAGTAAGTTGATGAAATACACTAAATGTATTTTATTGCATGATGATTTTATTTGTTATTATCTTTTTTGAAGACTTGTATATGTACACTTATAATCATGAAGAAATATATATGAGTACGCACTTACAAGCATGAAGAAATATAAGAGAATTGTTTATCTATCCGTCAATCTCTCTCTTGTGCTCAAGCTTTGCAAACTCCTCTATTATCATTTCTCTAAATGTTTAGATAAGAAACGTTAACTCATTTCATTATCGTCAATACGAGGCATTTTGGGTTGTAGCATTTTTTTTTATTTTTTATTGGGAGTATTTACAAATCCTGAAAAAAGCCTCTATGAAAGTAATACTTAGATTAATTGTTTGGAGAAACAAATAAAAAAAGAATATTAAGTTTTTAGGCAAAAGTGATAGCTGTAAAATTCGTCTTTATCAGAATTTGAAGATTTCCAAGATTAGGTTATTGATGTGTGGTATGATGATAATGTCCAGCCAACTGCCAAGTGCACCATCCTGATAATTTTTTTCTGCAAAATACTTGACCCAACGGGACACTTTTTCGCCAGAGGCTTGTGAAATTTACTGATTTTATCAGTCAAGCAAGCAAAATAAATAAGCAAGAGTCTAGAGCCGACAATATTTCAATATGGAGTTTGAAAATAGTCTCATTGTAAGATTAACATTGTTAGTCTAAGTCTTAAGTATAAGAAGAAAATAGAACTCTGGTATAGTAAACTAGCGTAGCCATGAAACAACAATATACGCTATATATGTAAAAACCAGACATAATAGGTATGAAACAAATGGTGCTAGATCCAAACATTTAAACCAGAAAAAAAAATTATTGCTAAATAATAAGCAAACGGTTCCATGACAGACTCACCATATTTGTTATCATAATTGTTTCCCTAAACCCTGACTACCAATTGGATTACTAATGATTACTCATTTTGGCTAGTATCCTAAATGCTTTAGGACTAGATTACAACAATGGAACTCTCCGAATTTCTGTACACAGCAACTAATCTGAATAATGGACAGACACTGTACTTAAGGTGAAAAGATTTATCGTGGTACATTTATGCTAATAAGAAAGAAGAATAATGATTCCCTCGTACTCAAATATTAGTCTCACGTTACATCTCCCTCATTTCTCTTTATTTCCCTCTTCTTGTCACATTGTATAATCGTATGAATCACTTATCTTTCCCTCTTCCTATGTCTCTCCGGGTGTACACCCAATACCAAGAGTGCTCACATAATCAAGAACGAATTACTGACTGGGTGGATCAGGATTGTATTTCACTGATTCCCTCCAGATGAGCTCCTTGATGTGCTCTTCAGTGAACGTTGGATGCTCAAAATCAAAATTGAATTGCCCAGGACCAACTGGTTCATCATTGATGTCATGAAGTGATGAAAGATATGGGTGACTTAGTGTTTCATCAACTGGAGGAAATATTACAAAAAAAAAAAATTAAAAAATATGAACTTACACTCAATAATAAGCAAGTTAAAAATACATCCTTGAAACATAATTCGTGTGGCATACCTGAAATGCGTTTGTTGGGATCAAAGATAAGCATCTTCTCCAGTAAATCCAATGCCTCAGGAGACATATTTGGGAATCTAGCCGAGAAATTCTGCTTCCTATAAGTAGGAAGCTGTCGAATATATCTTTTAGCATTTTCGCTTCGGAGAAATTCAAGACTGGCATCATCTGGTGAACCTAATAACTTTTAAGCAAAAGGAAAAGATAAGAAAAGTGTCATGTTACAACTAATTTACGCATAACTACAAAATCAGCTTATGCAATCCTTCCATTTTTTAACAATAAGAGATGGAAGTATAAAACTTCCGTTATTCCCTAGTGTAGAAAGGGCAGAAGGGTTGGATAGATATTACAGGGATTTATGTCACGCAGCAAAATACGTTAGTTTATAAATGAAACCACGACGATGCTAAAGATATTGGCTTATCATAACATTAACAATGCTTACCTTCCAGCAATCAACAATATAAATTAGCTAGAGTAATGTTATTTCCAAATCATTTTTCACTATGATTTCCACAACAAGGAGAGAAGAGACAGAAGCGTGGAATAAGATGGCTAACTAATTGCATAGAGATAAAAGAAGAAAAAAAAAATGTTTTGAAAGTGTTGTAAGAAAATGTAGGAATAACAGTATTCAATTAGTAATAGCTAGAATGGAAAAGTAAACAACGAAACCGCAAGGAAATTTGAACTGCCTGGTTTTGCACATCATTATGGACAAATATAGATCTTTCTATTTCTATGCAATCAGAGTCTGAAAACCACACAGAATCCAATTCACAAAGTCAATTGATCTAGCTAATAATAAGCGGTGATGGTAAGGATTAGAAAACAAGGAGTACAAAATGAAAACCAAAGGCTTTCTGTTTCCAGCAGCTTGGGAGTATTAAGCATGTCTGGAAGGTCAAAGGAAACAGGGTTCATAAGTGTAAACATGTTTCTTAAGAAGGATAAAATTTACAGAACAACTAAGAGACTAATGCCAGAGAGTGGTAATGCAGTACATCATTTAGAAAGCTTCAGCAACCTGTAATTTCAAACACATACCTCCGTTATAAGCCTTAGTTGATGAACATAATCTTTCCCAGGAAACAAGGGTTCCCTGGTCATAATTTCACCAAATATGCAACCAACAGACCAGACGTCAATTGCAGAGGTGTACTCCGAACAATTGAGGAGCAATTCTGGGGCACGGTACCAGCGGGTGACCACATACTCCGTCATGAAATCCGTTTCAGATGTTATCCTTGCCAAACCAAAGTCAGCAATTTTAAGGTCACAGTTCGCATTCACAAGCAAATTACTGGGCTTAAGATCTCGGTGCAAGACATTAGCAGAATGCACATATTTCAACCCCCGTAACAGCTGGTACAAAAAGTACTGCACAAATTTCACGAAACATTAGTACTATGCTTAATATCTTAGCAATACAATGAATGTGGATTCTTATGATAGTTTTCTGTATAGAAAATATTAATGCAAAAGTGAAAAGGCAGTGATGGGAACAGAGAGAAACCTGACAGTGGTCATCGTTAAGAGGTTGGTCAGAACGAATAACGTGGTGAAGGTCAGTGTCCATCAATTCATAAACAATGTAAACATCATTGAAGGCATCTTTTCTGGGAGGTCGTATGATATCCCTAACAGCAATTATCTGGGAAAGAAGGCTGATAAGTAAACAGAGTAACAGAAATAGAAAAAGAAATAAGAAGAGATTAGTCTGAAAAAAGAGAAGTGAAGGTACATTTTCATGGTCCATGTGGCGAAGGAGCTTAATCTCCCTCAATGTCCGTTTAGCGTCAATGATGTTGTGAAAGGCGTTACCAACCTTTTTAATGGCAACTTCCTCGTGCGTATCGCTATTAACGGCAGCACTGTGAACAAAGAAAAGAATAGGCTTAAGCAGTAGTATTAATTGAAGTAAGAAAGAAGAAGAAGGGAAAAGGGTTTGTTGGGCATATATACCAAACGACGCCGTATGCGCCCCTTCCGATAGGGCGAATCGGAGGGACGTACTTGGAGGGTAGCTCGAACAAGTTTCCATAAACGTTGTATTGCACGTATCGACCTCCATGAATCAGAACCCTCTTAATCCCCTCTTCCTCTTTGCCTTTGCTACTCATCTTCAAATTAACGTTCAAATCTCTCTCTCTCTCTCTCTCTATCTCTCTCTGCTTATTGCTCGTGAAAATCCCTCATGTGAATGAACTCATTTATTTCGAAATTTCAAATCATTCCTCCACTTCACATTAATTAATCCTTGCTCTTTCTCCAATTCAATTTCTCCAACTCAATTAAATATTAATATCAAAGGATGAAGTGCACAATCAAAATATTTAAATCTGTCTTGTTCTTCACCTAACAGTACTTTAAATGAAAAAAATAATTTAGTTTCCGTGTTTAATCGGTGTTATACTTTGAATCACGCTAAATCCCGTCCTTCTCTATGTAAATGAGTTAGCAGCCAACAGCCAATTACCATTTCAATTTCGTCTCACGCTAATAACTAATGATTTTTTTTTATAATTCAGAAGATTTGCTACTGCAAGACAAAGTCCACTCAAGGACTTGTAATTTAATTTTAAATTGACTGAATCTCAAATGCTCTAATCAGATTAAGTCTAGGGTTTCGTAAGGATTAATATCTTGGCGAGTGGTATCTAATTTTTAAACTAGTCAAATCAGAATGGAAAATGAAGTGGTATCTAATGGTTTTGCCTTTTCATTTCCTGCTTCGTCTTCCCTTTTTTGTGGTGTGCAGTGTTTTGACTGTCGACTACGGGTGCATTTTGGAAGAAAAATATGTGTTTTCAGTTAAAAAGGAAAATCATTTTTTTTTTTTTCATTATGTGTTTTAGGTACGAGGGTTGGGCGTGATTGGTAGGTGAGTTTCCTCTGGCAGTTGCTTCCTGCACTCCCACGTCTGCTTCCTGCACCCTATTAGTTATTTGTAATACCATAAATAACGTGTTCCGAAGGTTTCCGGCGAACGTGATAGTAGTGGTTGGTGTAACGAAAACTCTTCGGCTTCTCAAGCAACGTCATCGTGGAGAGGTGGTAAGGAGAGTATTTAGGGAAAATATTTTTCGTAATAAGAGAAATGTCTTCAAAAAAAACCTTTTTCGTATGAGATTTTTTTATTATGAAAAACCTTTTTTTATAAAAGTACATGTGTATGTGTATTAAGAAAAATATTTTTCATAATAAGAAAATCTTTTTATGAAAAACAATTTTTACAAAACACTTCTTTTATTATGAAAAATGTTTTATATAAGTTTACGGAAAATTTTTTTCATAAAAGGCTTACGAAAACAGTTTTTTGTAATGAAAGAAATTTTAAAAAAAAAATTACAGAAAAGGTTTTTCGAAATCGTATGAAAAACGATTTTCACAGTTGAAGAAAAAAAAAAACTCACCCTTCCTGTGGCACCTCACACCAATCTCTGATAAATTTTCAATGCTTAAAGGAAATCAAACCAATATCAAATGAAAATCACCCAACCAAACACAAATAAATCCCTCTCCAAATGTTTCACAAATAGTTCACAAAAACTTCTAATAAAAAATGAATGTTTACCTCTCAAAATCTGTGTGCTACAAGGTGTTTTTCCATTGCTCCTCCACTGTCGCACCGCTTCTTCGATGTCATCTTTGGTAGCCGTTATCTTATGCACTTTTACAAAACAACACAACTTAATTTCCCCCTTTCAATATTTTGGCCAGAACATTTGTGAAATTAAGAAAAATTAATGAAATGCAGGAGGCAAATATAGGGGTGCAAAAAGAAATTGACTTTTTCTTTTGATGGAGTTCGGTTACGTAGGGTTGGGTTTTTGTGCAGTAAGAGTTTGGATTTGAGAGCTTCTTCACGTACTTTCATGATATCATTCTACACCTCTATATTTTTTATAATTTTAAAATTAACCTTCAGTAAAAATGCCCTTTTTTAAAAATATAATAACTTTGAAGTGTGATGGCAATAGGTGTTGAATAATTTTTAAAGTTTAAGGTACATTCAGTTAGTTTGCGGCGACCAAATGCAGGTGATGGAGTTGGTGCATTCAGTTGTGACGACGGTTGTAGATGGTGAAAGATTGTGAACAGCAGTTTGAGACATAATTTCATTATCGAGGTATATTTTGAGGTTTTTTATTTGACTTACAGATTTTAGACTCTGAAAACATTATATAATATTTTTAAGCTTCATAGTAAAATCTAAAAGTGATGTGAAATTGCTTTTCATCTACAGATCCTACAATCGGGTAAAGAAATTGTTTTCATATTATAAAATCGGTAAACCAAAAGCAATTTCACATGACTTCTAAATTTTATAATTTGAAAGTTTGAAAAAATTATGTAATGATTCCGGAATGAATTGTGTACCCGAAATCTGAAAACAATCCCAAAGTTATATAATCCAGAAAACAATTCCAAAATTCTAACAAACTTCTGAATTCTACGATCTGAAAGTTTTAAAAAAAAAAATTAACTTTTGAATTTAAGATTTAAAATTAAGAAAAGCTTGTAAAAAAAACAAAAACTGTCTCCTACGGTCGACCGCTTCAATACATCCACGTAATCATTAAAAACAAAACAGAAAAACAAATCTTATTTAACTTTAACGGATGCATCAATTTGAAATGAGATACAGAAGGCTAACACTCAATTTCATCTAGATAAATAAAATTTATTTAAAAAAGATAAAAAATATATATTTTTAATTAATTTTTGAAAAAATTAAAAAAAATTATTCTTTTAATTAAATTTAAATTTTATTGTCTTATTTTTAGGAAAAATATAAAAATATAGTTTTCTTGTTTTACTTTCTTCAACGATACCATCCCACAAAGCTATATCACCATCACAATCGATAAACCACATACCACGGTATAAGCAAAGAGTGGTGCAGAAACTTGTGGCGGTTTCATCTTGCATGCATTTTTTATCTTCCAATCGATTACATATAAGTTGAGTGTATAAAGAGCTGGAGATTTACTGCAACTGCCTTTGTTTTCTTTTATAGGTTTTGTATGCCATTAGTAGAGTTCTCAGAACAGGCTACGGGATTAAATGGTCATGACCTGAATTTGAAACAGTGATTTTTTAGGTATTGTATACTATATGTTGGACTAATGAATTGTTTTTGTATGCTTTAGAAAAAAAAAATTAGTCAAAAATGGAAGCGTTATTTCATGAAATTCTTTTTTTTACTAATGATACTAATTAATATTATTATTGTAATGTTGGATTCGTTCGTTTATAAATAGGTTTGACCTTATGTTGTGACGAGATCTTGACACTCTACCCTTCCAAGGGTTCATATAGTTTTTACTCTCGTTTTCATTTATATGAACTAGGTTGCCTAAAACTTAAAATGTTTCGTCGGTAGTTGAAATTTTAGTTCCATTTTTTAGTCCAAAATCACTTGAAAATAATGGCTCTTTAATTTTTAGGCATAAATTCTCTCACTTCACATAGTTTTACAGGAGTGCATAGAGGTTTAGTTACATATTTAATTTTCAAAATTAAGCAATTTTAGTTTTTGTCAATAATAAATAGAGAAGGTTAACGTTGTTAGATCAAAATGTATCATTAAACTTATTATTTTATGTGAATAAATAATTAAATTTTTATTTCAATTGATATTTAGTATTTTATTTTTGTTAATAATGAACATATAAAATAATTGATTTTAAGAATTTAAATATATAATTAAAAAATTTACACACATTACTGGTATGACTAAACCACAAAAATGCAACAAAAATTGTGTGAAAAAGGATTACCTTTCTTTGATCTCATGCATTCCTTCTTTTCACTATTTATTAGGTATTTTTGCTTCTTCTTCTCTATGTTTTTATTCAATAGTAAAGTATCATCTCTTAAATACACACAAATGCCATCACCAATACCAAAAACAGTCACTAGGATAGTAACTATTCCGTAAATACTCATAACTACTCGCTAAATACATTCTTAACCGTTTCAGTTTAACTCATATTCCTATTTATTCTTGCATTTATTATTTTAATAATTGTTTTTATCTCATTGTTTTTATCTCGAAGGGATAAAAATAATTATTAAAATAATAAATATAAAAATAAATAAGAAAAAAACAATTATTAAAATAATCAATTCAAAAATAAATAATATGAATTATTTATAATTAATTTTATTATAATTGTATTTATTGTTATCTATTATACAAGTTCTTAAAAAGAGAATTATATATTTATTATTTAGTTACATTTATCATTGATGTATTTGCTTGCAAATTTATGTTAATATCTTATCACACAAAAATAGGCTTTTCTGATACAGTATTGAATTTCTAAAATTCTTATGAAGTAGGAAAGGAAGTATTGGATATGGAGGTTAAAACTATATAAAATAGAATATGAAGGTGTTTGGACAAAATGGAAACTTCTGTCAAATACAAATTCAAACCCTCCACCATATTCCCATCACTTAAGAATCCATCACTAAAAGAAATTTTTGTTTTCAAAGACAAACTTCTTCAAGATCTACAGCATCCATCTACTTCTTGTAGCCGCCTATTTTCTGAAAAATTTAAATTTCTCGAATATATATTTCGTATTTGTTACATTTTATCTACTTAGTATCTAAAAGTATTTAATTTACTTCTATATAAGAATTTTGCAAAACAATTAACAATTGAATTATTTTTGCTATTACTCTGACCGTACTTAGTAGTATCTAAGAGTATTTAAAAAAAATCCGGAATTGGTTGAATTTCAAATATTCTAATTTACCAATAGAATACAAAGACTCCGTTAAAGAAAGATGGAATACGGTATAAAAAATTAATTAATCATTTTGATATTTCACAGTCACAAATTCGTTAGATTGAAGAATAATTTTCAATTATTCGATTTATTAGATTTTGAATATAATTGTTTATTGATTTATTTTTTTGTTTATTGGTTTATTTTTTAATAGAGAATCATGTAATTGTTTATTGGTTTCTTAGAATTATTTCAGTTCTTTAATAGCAACAACACGAATATCTTACATGATTTTCAAATAGAGAATCATATAATTATTTATTGGTCTCTTAGAATTATTTCAATTCTTTCACATAATTGTTTATTGGTCTCTAAGAATTATTTCAATTCTTTCACATCTTCTCAATAATACATCCTAAAAATAAGATTAAAGATGGATAAAAACTAAGCAAAAATACCGTAAAAAGAAGAACCGAGCAACTTTTCTTAGCGATAATCCTTCTAGTCGTTTAGTTATACCAGTAATTTATTTTGATATAACATTCAAAAACTAAAATTGTTTATTTATTCATCCTAATAATTTTCATTTATTAAATAAAGCTTTCTTAAACTGTAATTTTGAAGCATACAAAATCAATTCATTAGTCTAGCAATAGCATCATAATAGCATCATAATATACAATACCTAAAATAATGACGGTACAACGATACCCTACTAATTGGGTACAAATAGAAATAGCAAACAAATTTGAATAAAATACGCGCTATAAAAATATTATACAGAAATAGCAAACAATTATATAACTTAATTTTATGCAACAAGATTTGTTCTAACTCATAATTTCGGTGGTCTACCCAACACTGGGCTAATAATATATAGTTAAATATCTTAAAATTGGATATATCCCATTGAAGCCATTTTGATAAATGCCCACTTCCAAAGTCATTTGAACCATTTCCTACCCATTTTCAATTGCCCATTATCACTTTTCAAAGCATCATGTCAAACAAAGAAATTGCAAAAATACTCAATTCAAAATTTTCATTGTATATAACTTTAATCTCATCCAGATCAAACTACTTTGGAACGATGGGCTACTATTAACTCAAATGACTGACAGCCAAAACTGCAAGAACTAGAGCATAAATAATTATATTTAAGGAATGTTTGAACTTGTTGGTGCTCCATAACCACCAGCACCACGACCGAAACCAGGCCTTCCACCGGGACCCTGAAATTAGAGTCAAGCACACATTTTAGACTTCGAATATAAACTAAGCAACCCAAATAGGAACCAGCTTCTACGAATTTGTTATCAAAATCAGGACCATACTGCTCCACAAAAAATAATCATTATAGCAATACGTAAATGAGGACTTGTCTCAAATCATCCAACTATACTTGCAACTTCAAACGGATACGAGTTTAGATAAAACTAAAATTTAAAGAAAGTCTAAATCAGATGCCTGACTCGACCACCATGAACTAACTATACAAAAGAAGCCAGAAGCAATACAGTAGGTATGACAGTATAAGGGTAATCATAAAAAAAGTGACTAACAACTAACCATAATTAGATAAAGAAAATTACAAAAATTTGGAAACCCGGGAACAAAGATGTTTACGCTATGAAAACTGGTTTCCTTGACATAAAATAATGTACCCCATCTGAATGCTAGATCCCCACAAGATATTTCTTACAAACATTATCAAATATGTACAAATTAACTCAAATTCATGAGAAAAATATTGCAACTCCTTCAAAACAAAACCAACACACGGAAAGTCAAAATTTTAAAGAAACCCCCACACGGTAAATTAATGACACAAAAGAAAATTCGTAATAATTTTAAAGAATTATTAATAAATACAAACAATTAAAACGGGAGAAACATAACATATTCTTAAACTGGATATGTTCCTCCTAGCATGCTTACCCATTAAGTTATCAATTTACAGATAATGGTATGCTACAGAATCAACTCGTCAGATAGTTAATGTACAAGTCTCTGACATCAATTGGGGTGTAAAAAGGGAGGCCACGGTTTCTCTTTTCAGAGTAAAATGAGGAAATCCACTTTGGTGAATCGGAAAATATTAAAATATTTCGTTGCTTCTGATACTTGTTTACCGTGGTTGTGTCTCTTTCAGTATCTAAAACTAAATTTCTCTCTAATTTTGGAAGACCGTGATGATGATGTTGATATGGCTAATATATAAATCCAATATAGACTCAGGGACACCCGTAAAATAAATTAAAAATATGCAATATAGAGTCATGAAAATAGGAAGTAAATAAACAAATAGAAACACAATAATGATTAATATGTTGCAGTAAGTTACCCCAAACGAAGGTCTGTAGTCAGCAGGAGCTCCACCCTTGTCTCCGAAGTCACCGCCAGGTCCCCGGGGACCCCCACGGTATCCATCTCTATCACCACCGAATCTCCTCTCTCCATCAAAGCGAGGTGGGCCTCTGTTCAAAGAAAATCACACACAATCAACTCAAACACAGCATTATCACAATTCAAAGATATAGCGAAAACGACCACGTTTTACTACCTGGGGCGATCACCGGGTGGGCCACCGAACGGTCTTCCGGCGGGCTTGGCCTGCTTCTTAAGAGTTGCCGGCACGATTTCCGAGGGAAGGTTGAGGTATGTTCTGAGGAACTCAATTCCATCGTTGGTGAGGAACCAATAATAATGCATCCATGCGAATGTCTCACGCACGTACTCCCTGGACTTGAAGCTCTGCATCAGCTTTATCACCTGCAGATTTGGAACATCAATCTCCGGGTGCTTCGCCAGATTGAAGTCCTTCTTCGCATAGCAAACTCCCTCTGAATCAAAACCAACCACGTCAGAATCTTAACACGACACAACCCCCATAAAACGACACGAGAAAACATTAACGGACCTTGGAAGAGGTATTTGCAGATTTCTCGACGGTTCGACTCGGGAATGATCTTCACAAATTAACGATAAATAAATTAAATAAGTATTCGCATAAACCAATTCCAGCAATTAAAGAAACAGCTAAGAAGATGAAGTTCGGATACCATGGTTACTACGGTGCAGCGGCGACGGAGAGAAACTCTACTACCACACTAAGCCGTTGCCACTTGCTGCGATATAAACCCTATTTCCGCTTTCTTATGGTTTATAACTCACTTCTCTCCATGTAACAGAGCATTCCTTTTGGGCCTGTAGATGGCCCGAGTTTCAAACTTCCCTTATTTACTCAAGCGTAAGGACTCATCAGAGAGCCCATTTGTTTCTTTGCTTTTTAATTGGCCCACCTTAAGATTTTTCTTTTTGCCCATCTTCTTTAAGGGTTCATTAACAAACAGTTCTATTTATAATGTTATGAAAACTTTTATGCTAATTAAAAATAAAATCATTTTAAAATAATTATAACAAATAGACATATGAAAATTAGTCCAACATGCAGACTACTAGGCAAATTCTGCCTCTACTTCCATGCTTTCTTCCTGTCCTTCATAAACTAAGTAAAAATATCATTTTTCATCTTCTTTATCTATTCAGCTGCACCCTCTTTTAACTTTCTCATACAATTATACATTAAAAAACTGTATTTAATATAACTTAACTAAATATATAGTTTGAAGTAATAAATTGAAAATTAAGATTTAATGGGCCTATGCAAAAACGAAAAAAAAAATGTGATATATATATTCCACATATTTTAACTACCAGTTCCATAGCATCAAGTTCAAGCACAGAATGATTGAGCAAAAGAAAAAGTGAATTTTGGAAAAGAAAAGTAAAGTACACGTATGAAATTATTTAGCCTTAGTTTATTGAGAAGATGAGTAGGGATGAGGAAAATATATATTTAGTTAGAGAATGAATCTGAATCTTGAAGAAGAAGGTACATTTCATTTCATTTCCAAAAGGAACATCTGCAGTGCAGAGTGGAAGATCCTTTGGGACGTGCATGTGTGGTAAGGTAAGACAGACAAGACAGGGGGTTGGTTGTTATATTAAAAAAGAAAGACGCTGAAATGTAAAAAAAAGGCAAATCCATTATTGTATATTCTCATTCAAAAACCACAAAATGTACAGTCAAATTAATAACAAATTCAACAAATTAATATCAAACTTTCCTGCTGGTTCCAATCGCCTTTATTATTATTCTCTCTTTTTTTTCCTCTTGCATGTCAAACACTCAATAAACACTTCACTCTTTGCTATATATAATATATAGAATAATATTATCTTCACTCATTTTTCGCAATCTTTCCAATCAGCAATCGAAAGCGAGGTTGGAAAAAAATGAAAAGAAGAAAAAGCAATCTCTGTGTAAGTTTCAGCCTGGCCTGGACCATTCCTGAAAACTCTTCATGGTTAGAAGGGGCATGAGAAAAAGAGTAGTGGGGACAATCCTCGATTGCAGTCATAAAGATGAAGGAAAAGGTGAAAGTGTATTGGTTCCAATATTTGACGTGTTTGGTGCTAGTTCTTCCCCCCCAAGTTGTCCTTCAACGTTGTCCCAGAAAAGAAAACTGGGACAGTGTTGTTGATTCTCCACCCACTCATTCAACTCTTGTCTCCGCAAACACTCCAGTGCCATTTCTCCTTCCTCGTCTATACTACAAGACTGCACTTCCATGTTTGTCACCATGTTTTCCACATTCTCTATCAATGGTGGAAGATAATTTGTAGTATCAATGACTGTAGCTGCTGTAAAAGTTGCTGCTGCTGGTTGAGGAGGAAGAGCATGGACTTGGTGGTGGCTCAAGTTCCACGTTTCACTGCTCAAACCCAATGAATCTTGGAACAGTTCTGCTCGAACATTATTGGTGCCATGGTCTAATGAACTAGTGTCAAACATAAATAGGGGGCACGTCGAGGAAAATAAGGTTTCTTGCACCGGTGGCTTTGTTGTTACATTGTCTTGGTTGCCAAAGTGGTCTAATTGATTGGAATTATAATTGAACTGAGGGTGGTGATCAGCACTTTGTGTAGTGGTGAGTGATGAAGTCACCGAAGGCTTTCTAATTTTCTTTTTGATCCAAGAATTCCAATAGTTCTTTATTTCATTGTCAGTTCTACCTGGTAAGTGGCTTGCAATGTGTGCCCATCTGCATTTCCCAAGCAAAAGAAAGAACATGTATAATTAATTAATTATGAAAATCAGTATCTTCTTAGTTAAGATGTCTCGCGTAGAATCGTAATTTGGAAGCAAATGTGTCGAGAAAAACGTGGCAAGAAATGGATAATAAAATAACAATTTAGTTGCTTATGTAAAGGGTTTCAAGAAATATAGCATTAGAATGAATGTGGACATGAGAGGCTGTGAGTGCAAACACACTGAAAACGGACAAGTAAATTTCAACTGACAAAATTGCCTTCTTAACTTCTCCAAAACTGTAGCTCCGAGTATGGCTCCTTCAGATTCATTCTTTAATAGCTATATATAGTTGATTAATTAGGACTAACTCCTATGGTTTTCTTTTACGATGAATCACACACTACAGGTCTCAAATCTATTTCATTGCTTGCTTTCCTCGTTCTATAGAAAATTAACAACATACTATGTATGATTGATCCTGTTCCAATCAATTGAACCATTATCATGCTTTCTTCAAACATCCTCATACTAATCAACTTGAAAAATTTATAGGGTTGGTAGCTATAACCATATTATGGCTGTTTAATAGAAAGAAGAAAGACATGTATATAAGGTACAAATTGGACAGAAAATGCAAGAGCAAACATGGAAAGATGGACTGATCATAAATCAATATGCTTGATAGAGAGTTAGCTATAGTGTCTGCAATGAAGTGTGGTTCAAACCTGTTGCCAACAACCCCGTGAAGACTTATAATTAACTTCTCCTCTTCAGGTGTAAACCTTCCTCTTCTAATATCAGGCCTCAGATAATTAATCCATCTAAGGCGACAACTCTTGCCACACCTTTGAAGCCCTGAAAGCCATGCCAAAAAGAATTGAACATCAATCATAAATAAACAAAAAAACAAGTCTAGGGCAACTCCATACATCATCAAGGAAATAAGAGATGTTAAAGAATTATTTTTTGACAATAAATAAAATAAAAAAGAGATACCAGCTTTCTCTGGAACTTCACTCCAGCAACCATAGCCGTGAGTGGTAATGTATCTAATGAGCTTCTCATCTTCCTCGGGAGACCAAAGGCCTCTCTTAACCTTCTGTTGGTTGCAGCAAGAGTGGTGACCCATCTCAATTTCTTAACTTCTTTTGTAGCTAGTTATGCAGTCTTCTTCTATTCGTGTCTTTTAGTCGTGTTTCCTCAGTGGCCTTTTATTGCCTGGATCAAATGCGGGGATTAATTTGTATGCAATAGTTACCTCTCTCTCTCTCTCTCTCCCTTTAAAAGTGAGAGGAGAAGTACACAAGGCAAGAGCCGACATTTACAACCTGATGGGGTCCATGCAAAGGGACCCACATCTCCATCTAACCCTAAAATGACGTTTCATCAACCTTGTGCTAGCGACAGTGTCAGCATTTCTACGTACATGTGTAGTATTACGTACCCAAACTTTCTGCACACACTTAACTCTTTCCACTTCCACGAAACTCCCAAAAATAATAACAACCCAAGGAGAAGCTAGCTACCTTGCTAGCGCAAGATGAAAACGAGAGAAAGAATATTGCCGGTTGTTTCATGCGCTTCCCTGTCTCAAACTATTCAGCAACGTCATTTCATCAATAGCACCATTTACTGAGTGAGTGAGAGTGATTGTTTGTAAACTTTAATTCACAAAGAAATTAAATTACAGTGCATGTTGTTCTGTAATGGATCAGAAAAATAGATGGTCTCTCTTATCAAATAATAATCCTCACACCTAGTAATAATTTTATACTGTTTTTGTATATCAATTGTGTGTATAGAAGTGTAATGGAACATAAACACCTGCAAATTACACGCAGAAAAACTATACAATTCTAGGTCTATTATGTTCTAGGAAATAATACATTATTAAAAAAAAAGTAAACATGAGTAATTATTTACATAAAATAAGTCAAATCAAACTAAATTTTACCTTGCATCCTTTTTCTTTCTTAAGAAAAGTCCTAAGGAAATTGTGACTCTGTATGATGGACTAAAACCTGTTGATCATTCTATGTTTGCTTAAACTAAGAAAAATAATTTGTAAACTTTATTATATGTCCATTGTGTTTATTGAACGAAGATAATAATTTACATTATTAATGGAATTATATTATTCTTTTCATAGGCCGCAATTTCAGAATACATATAGTTAATTAACTACCTTACAATTTGAACAATCTTGTTTTAGTTTTTAAGCAATGTTTATTCTACAGCCACAGGCATGCATAATTGATTTTGTTTTGAAGCCTGCATTTATTTTGATGTATCTATAGACATCATAATCTCTCGCTCTCTCTTTTATTTTTATTTTTAAAATATATATTATATTTTTATTAATTATACACTGAACCCTTGTTATTTGTTAGTGTGATACACAAGTCCAAGAAAAAGTAACCATGTTACTATCATATCCCAACCTTATGGAGGAAAGTTGGTTCTGCATTGGTGGCATTGAGTTCTAAAACAGGGTAACGGTATCGTATCTACATTAGTATGGTATGCATTGAGAAACAAATAATTTTGTCTTTTAATAATATCTGATGAGAAATTCAATTTCAAATCTTTCTTATAAATATATATATATATATATATATATATATATATATATATATATATATATATATATATATATATATATTTTTATTTTTTTATATAT
>Ga0099825_1004789_pt1 | contig 17639 bp, 6 predicted proteins | sample SiratroredBW_FD_76838 | JGI IMG/M metagenome (GOLD analysis project Ga0099825, IMG submission 76838) | Root nodule microbial communities of legume samples collected from California, USA - Siratro red BW | ecosystem: Host-associated > Plants > Roots > Nodule | place: USA: California | collected...
AGGACCACATAAGTCGTCAAATGTCCTTACTACAGCATTCATCATTGGAAAGAGCCATTGTTGGCACGCCCAAAATTTGACGTTTCTGTGCTTGATTCTTGCATAGAAATTCACAACACTTAAGTGCGATATCGAAGGATCACATGCAACCTAGTCAATGTATGCCACCCATTTCTTTCAACTTTCAGTGTACACACAAAGTTGGTTTTGATAAATTTTACCACACTTCTCAATAGCTGCAACTTGTTCAATAAAGTTTGTTGGTGATCAAACTTATAAATAAGACACAAACTTTATCTTCGATAAAACTAAATGTCTAATTCTTTAGACAAGTCGCCGTGGTTGATATTTAAAAAATTAAAAAATTGATTCTTATAAATTATAAAATTTAAATAACCTTTTTTATGTTTTCAATATTTATAAAATAAGCATTTATACCTTTTCGTCTAACAAGTTAAGAATGATAAGATCTGGTTAAAAAATTAAAATTATTCGCAAGAAAAAAAATAGATGGAATGATACTGAGGCAAGTGATTTACACAAAATTTTACAATTGGACACGCACTATTGTCCACCTACCCATGTTTTTCAGGCTAAAAGTTGAAACTATTGATGTCCTAACGGATTCCAGCTGATCGATTTTTTCTTAGTCTAGCTCGTGTAACCCTAGTACTTTCTTCCATTATGGTATCTTCCACGGGAGGGTTCTCATTTTCATTTGCAGAAGAGGATGAAGGTGCTATTGCTACATTCTGCATTGACTCTTCCTCGGCAGGTACGGATTGGTTGGTATTTTCAGGCATAGAATTGGACTTCTGACTCTTTAAACCTGCTACATTAGGCACTTGTGGTTCCTCTGCTACTTCTTTCTGGAGCTGACTTGATGTGTTTGAAGTAGAAGATGGATCTTCAGCTTGTGGTTCTGTTGCAGCCGCTGGTTGGCTATTACTAGATGGGGGTTGACGCACCCTCGAAGTTGGTGGTTGCTGTGAAATTGAAGAAAATGTGTTTAACGTGAATAAGCATGGCAAGGAAATGGGATAAAGACCATGGAGATGACATTTGATACAGCAAAGAAAAACCATAACTTATTTTGGAAAAATAATCGCTTATTTTTTTTTTCCTACTTTTTTTTTTGGAAAAAGCTTTCAAAAAATAAGCAAAGATTATTTTTTCTTAAAACAAATCCTCTTTCCAGATATGAGCTAGTAAATCAAATATCAAAATAATACTCTACAAATTAGACATAATTGATCAATATGACAGTATTAGCTAGCCACATGTAGAATATGACAGCAGACAAGCTAAGATAAGCTCAACAACTACCTGAGCAGGGCGTGTCGAAGTTGTTGATTGTGCAGCAACATACTGCAAAATGTCAAATACTCTAGTCTGGCCATAACTAGCAGCTTTTTGCCAATACAAAACAGCGATGTCTCCTGCCCTCGTCCTTAGTTCCAATAAGTTACGATCAATTTCTGTCTCATGTTTTGCAACATACGGTCTAAAGAAGGAATCATACACATATGTTGTTCCCTAAAACAGGTAATGATATTAAATTCAACCATCAAGTTGAAGAGAAGCAAATGATAGAGCAATACCAGATTCAACCATAGTAGTAAATTTCATACCTTAGTTTTCGGGTACCACAAGTATATGAAAAATGCCAACTTAGCTTCACTATACATTGGGACCCTTCAAGAAGAATAAGCTGCTTATTTAATAAGAAAGCACAATAAACTTTTTCTTTTTATAATTACAGAAAAGACATAGTATTCTCTGCTCCATTCAAAGATACTATCCATTACCAAGAAATAAAAGTATCACCAATCCGCTCACATACAGTAAGAACAGCTACCAAAATCCTGCAACACAATGGGGTACAAAAAGAGTTTAATATTGCATTTACCAACAGTTATGTACAAGTTTTATGCCGATGGTGGATGTGCAATCTACCAGTACTGGCACCAAAAGCGAAGTTGTTCAATTTCTGGTCTATTCTTTTCAACTGCCTTATAGCACTCATAGGCTGGGAAGGCATAGCCAAAAACCATCCTATCAACAAGTAGATGGAAATAAACAAATTCAATCAATCTTGAAAATTACAGCAAAACCCCATCATACAAAGTGATCAGAGATTTAGTACAGCATGAACATACACAAGTATCCTCGTAATAAAAGATCCTATCATTGTGTATCCCTGCCATGGAAAAAATGATAACCGGTTAAGTCAAACAAGATAGCTTCCAGGACTTCCCAGAAACTGAGACTGAAGAAGAATTGCGAGTCTAAAAGATATACCCATCTCTAATTAAACTTGCTTTAATATGCGAGAAAACGCTTGATTACAACGAATTTCATTTCGAAGAGGAGTATGCATAAAACTAGGGCAAGCACAAGTCAAAGGCGTATATTCACATAACGCTAGGCTTCTCAATGGGAAACATAACTTTGTCCATGGAAAATTGAAACCAAAGCCAAACGAGGTCCATGAAGTACACAATAATCGATTGAGTGCTGATTCAAATTGAAATTGCAAACACAAGTGGAAGCTGAGAAAAGAACGCGTTTCGTTTGCGTTGTTGACTCTAAAAAGCACACAACTAGAATTAGGGCGAAGTAAAATAAAGATCGGTTTGCAACATGGAACTTAAGAAGACGGACGCTAACAATAGCGAGACAGAGAACCTTGTTGAATTTAATTACACTTGCTGAATAAAATGAAGTGAGAAAAATGAAATACCTGTGTAGTTTGAGAGAAAGAAGGACAAATAGTGTAAAATCCGAAACTGAAATGAGTTTATAGAGAATGTGACCAAAAAAGTGAAGAGGGAAGAAGGGAAGTTGGAAAATGGAGCCGTTTGATTTTGTGTTTTATTTGTAATTGCTTCGATTCCTGTTTATCAATATATATACATACTATCTACTCTACCCTCTACGCTCTAACTTAACCCAACCCAATACACTTATTCACTTGTTTCTCACTATCATCTTAAATTAATAATAAATTAATAGTTAAAGCACTTCCGGCATAATTTAAATATATAATGATAATATATTCTTTTTTCTTCAAATATCTTTTCGTTTAATGGTTGAAAACCAATTTCCCAAAATATAGTCAGACATTAAAGCGATATATGTTTTCTGTTACGCAAACGATGTTGAGAATTAACTCATAATTCCTTAGGTTAAATAAGGAATATTATTATTTTTGTAATGGCTCATTTTTGTTGTTGCAGATAATAGAGGTTTAACATGTAATTGGTTATTTTGAATTTAAAAAAACAAAAAATAATTTGTTAAGTTATTATAATTGACGTATTAAATATTTTGAATAATTAATATTTAATATTTAAATAAATATTTATTAAAGAAAGTAGATAAAATATTATAACGTTAGACTTTGTTATTCTTTAAAATAAACAGATCCATAAAAAAAGGACTAAAGAATTTTATTTGAAAATCTACGTAACAATAAAAAAAATCTCCGTAACTAAAAGTAATAAATAACGTAAATTTCACAGTAATTATCCTATAAAATTCTTTTTATCAAAAGTACATAGAAATTAAACTCTTCATACAACTATGCATGATTTAGCCACGAATTAATTATTGTACATCTTCAATATATATTACAAAACTCTAATGTTACATATTTTTATTATTGGTAAAAATTGAATACATGTTTATAATAACTTGTTCAATCAATCTAGTAGGCTAATGTCTAATTATCCATCATTATGATACTTACCCAAGTGCATAATGGAGCATGCACTTATCGTCCCATAAGGGCAAGTGCTTTCTCTTCATTATCTATCCATCCATGGTGCTTGTTTTTGTCATCCACTAGAAGGGTCAAAGGTAATAGTAATATAGGACATATATGGTAGATTCATTATTTTTCTGGGGTAAAATCGCAAAACCTGACAAAGAAAGAGGCCAAAATTTAATAAAGCTCAAGTTACATGGGCAAAGGGACCTTTAAGATCACATAATCACAAGATACCCATTACAAATATATCATGTAAAACCATATAACCTTTTCATATAAATATTTAAATGACCCTCATCTCGTGTTTTATTAAAAAAAATTATTTGAAGTTAAATAAATGGTATATTTGAATTCATTTTAATGTAAATAAACTTTTTGTATACTTTAGTGATTTTTGGTATAAATAACAACTAATTTTAAATATAAAATGCCAATTTTAACCTTAAAAAATAATTAATATTTTAGATAAATTCAAAAACTAATAATAACAATAATAATATTGCAGCATGAAAGTATATTTGACCTCATAAGTTAAATGTGAAAACGTAAATGTGAGGTGATGTTTAGTTTTAATTTTTAGAAATAAATTAACACCTTTCAGTCACTTGTTTATGAAATTGTATTGTATGTATTCTTTATGTATTTGTATACATAAAAAACATAAAGAACAATTTTAACTAAGAATAATATCCATTTAAAGAAGATATTTACTTTTTCTAAAAATGAATATAATTATATTTGTAAAAACTAAAAGATATATTTAACTTTTATTTTACATTATAATTTTGGAAACTTGTTTAAGAGGATAGGACTTTTATTTTCACCACGTTCTATTAACTTATTTTTCGTATTTGTTCTTTTCTTATTACATAATAATGTGTACATACAACTCATGAGATTTTTTTTTAATATTTTACGATTATTTATTGTAATTATCTTACTATATTTGAATTTAAATATATATTATAAACATTACTATAATTTAAAATTCAAATTAAAATATTTTAAGTATTTTTTTTTATGAATATATAGTTAACTTAACATGTAGAATGTAAATTAAGTTAATATTAGTTTTTTAATAAAATAAATAAATCTTAGTTTTTTTAAATTCAACAAGTTAGGAGGAGATCCCCTTGTATGCAGTACTACACTCATCAGGTCGTATTATTTTCCATCAAAAAATTTAGAAGTCGCAGTATCAATACAGTACGGGGGTGCAAAAAGAAAATACAGGGTGCAATAGAAAAAATATCTTGCAAAAGACGTCTTCAAGAATATCAGTTACTAGGGTTACTACAAATAAATTACTTATACGCATTATAGTTTTCTACAGAAGTTTAAGTTTTGTTTAAGTTTCCTACATATTAAATAGACGTCAAATAGGAAAATTTTCATTTAATATTTTGTATAAGTATTAAAAAAGGTTGTGGAAATATAACATTATTATTTTATCAATATTAAACTATAAATTTTACAGAGAAAAGGCCAACTACTTTAATTTAAGAATTAACAACAATTTTTTATAGTATGTACGGATTTTAATTCTTTCATACATACGAGAGTAAGTAGTAAGTAGTATGGAAATGTATTCTATTTTAGAACTAAAAAATTTAAATCGAAGTGACCTTTTTAAACATGTATATAAGGACTTCAGATTTGGAAAGGGAAAAACGAGTTTAACACGTATCATTAGTGAAATTTTCTATACTCATTCGTATCAGGGAAGAAACCACGTACATCAAAACTAGAGAATTACAATTGACCCTAGAGTCAATTGGATTAGTATTTGAATTCATAATAAACATGTGTCACCACCACCGTTAATTTTTATAATTTTTAATAAATTGCCACTTTGCATTTGCTAAACGCTATAAGTTCCTAAACATATAAAACATACCACTTTTCTTCTTAATCAAGTAGACTTTCACCCTCATTCTGAAATCATCAAGAAAAGGACATAAATAAAATAGTTATCTATTGAAAGAAAATATAATTAAATGGGACCACAGACATTTTAGTACATCACCTCAAGTTATCTTTTAACTATTATTACATTTTGTTTAATTAAGGAGCTTTTGGTTTGCTTTCACTGTGAGCATTCCTCCCACAGTTCATCTTCAACCTCTAACTGTGCAATCCCTAAACCATTTATATTTATGCAACAAATTTAGGTCTTTAAAGTTTAAATCTTTGCAAATTATAATAGTTAAACACTCATGTTTTATTGATTGATTATCCCTATAAATGTTTTAGACAAATAAACCTTTAGCACTAAAATTAATTTTCAAAATAATAAAATGTTCTATTTCCCATTGCAAAAATATACGAAATGAGAAAGGGTAAAATCGTGACCGTTGCTTAGCGAGGCATCAATCCTTGATTGAAGTTGAAGGAAAAGGAATGGTTGAGGGTGGTTGCTTAAGATGGAGGGTCCATCTCACTACACACACCAACCCGCATCCCTCCGTTCAATTCCATAACAAACAACAAAAGCCCACCGACGCAGCTGGCATCACATCACTCACACGTTGACTCCCTCTTTTTACCATTATACCCTCACTCCCACCGACACAACCCTCTCTCTTCAGACAGACATCCTCGTCATTTTACAAACAAAAAAGACAAAAGTCACACCACGCCAACGGTACCTAACCTACCTCCGAATCCACTGCCAAATGTTTTTTTTTCTCCCGCGAGAACAACACTCTTCGCCGTCGCTACCATTTCCGCTCTATTTTCTTAACCCTCACCGTATCGGGTCGGGTCAACAGCTTTGACGATACGGCTCCACACACGGAAACAGTTAACCAGGTTGTTGGTGTTGTTCTGTCCAAAACCGAACCTCATTCCAAATATAGCGCTTGTCATTGTCAGAGGGAGGAGGCATTGCGTTTTAGAAAGTGATACCGTGAGCGACAACAATGCGTCGCGTTAGGGTTTGATTATATTACGCAGATCCAGGCCCCGAACTGTGTGGTGAAGCGCATTTTGCATTTTCAATAATATTAATGATAAAAAATGGGAGAAAAATCGAAGTCCAAAGGAGGGTGTTGCGGTTGGTTCATCGCGTTTGTCATTCTGGCCATCGTCGTCGGTGCTATTGTTTTTACCGTTAAGAAGAAATTCAGTCACTCCGGCTCCGATAAAGCCGCTCCGGTTCCCGGTCCCCCTGGCGCCGTTGATAAAAAATACGCCACTGCACTAAAAACCTCATTGCAATTCTTCGATATTCAAAAATGTATTTCATTCTATCACCTCTTTTACGCCTTTTCCTTTTTTTTTTTTTTATTTCAATTATTTCACAATGTGGTTCTTAATGTATATTAATTAAGGCGTCAATGGTATGCTAATGCCACATTATTAATTTATTTGACTCTTTAGTTTTCTATTAGCGATTATTCTATAGGTGTTGTTGGTGTTGGTGTGAGTTAACAATGGTGTTTCCTCGTGTCATGCAGCTGGGAAGTTAGTCAACGACAAAATACCTTGGAGAGGGGATTCGGGTCTTAAGGATGGGAGCCAAGAGAAGCTGGATCTCTCAAAAGGAATGTATGATGCTGGGGATCACATAAAATTTGGTTTTCCGATGGCTTTTACGGCGACGGTGTTGTCATGGGCCATTCTGGAATATGGAGATCAAATGGATCACGTTGGCCAGTTAGACTCGGCGCAAGATTCGCTCAAGTGGATCACTGATTATCTCATCAATGCTCACCCATCTCCGAATGTTCTTTACATTCAGGTTTATGTCTTTTACAACTTTCGTTTGATGCCACCTTGCTGTGCAAGATGTGAATGCATAAGTTTATTGCCTTTTCTGCGTGGGTACTCCATGATTCTTTTAGTGTTCTGCGTCGTAAAACTATAGGATCTGTTTTTTTTTTGTCCTGACCTGATATAACATTTGACTTTGATACGTTCAGTGCTATAGCTTTACACAGTAAGTTAGCTATGTTGTGCCATCTGTTTGAAAAACGATTAAATGTTGTAACTAGAAGTGTAAAATATTTGTTAGTTCTGATGGTGATGCAACATGTTGATTCCTTGGAGAGAAAATCTGCGGCATTCACAGTAATTGAATTTAAAATCAAATCTACATTGTTGTTCTTCCAGAATCGCCTTTCTATTTGTAAGGTTATTGGTATGCTTGTGGTATTAATCCTGTGACAGGCCATGAAATTGGATAAGGGATTTTGTACAGGGCAGGCTATCAATTTTAGATTTTTGTGACTCCCTTTCTTTCTTTTAGTGTTGAGCCACTTCATTTTTTTGTGTATTAGGACTATCAAGCCTTTAAAAACCTATTTTTAGGTTAACCTTTTCTAACTTGTTTGATGTATTAAAATCACCATGGCAGGTGGGTGATCCTGTTGCAGATCACAAGTGTTGGGAAAGGCCAGAAGACATGACTGAGGCTCGACCACTCATACAAGTGAATGCATCTTATCCTGGATCAGACATTGCAGCCGAAACTGCAGCTGCCATGGCCTCAGCATCTTTGGTATTTAAAAAGACTGATTCTACGTATTCAAGCACACTCCTTAAGCATGCAAAGGAGTTGTTTACTTTTGCCGACAAAAATAGGGGATATTATAGTGAGAGTATACCTGAAGTCCAGACATATTATAACTCAACTGGATATGGTGATGAGCTTTTATGGGCTGCTAGCTGGCTCTATCATGCTACGGGTGATGATTCTTACCTTCAGTTTGTGACTGGTCAAGATGGAGAAGACTATGCTAATTGGGGAAGCCCAACCTGGTTCAGTTGGGATAACAAGCTTGCTGGAACTCAGGTATGAATAAAGGATAATGATAGATAGTACAAATTTGTGTTGCCAAAAAACTGAATTACGCACTCCTCGAGTGATTTCTATCAAACTCCCTCTGTTTTTTATAAATTGTTATTCAAAAAATACTGTTTGAACATGTCAAATTTCACAGAAAGAATCTTCATACAGCTCAGTAGAACTAACTAGAAAAAGCTCAATCGTTTTTTCCAGTTTCCAATTTGTGATTTGATTAACCGGGAAGGACAACCATTAGCGTTATGAGTGTGTTGTTATAGAGTATGGCTTTTCAGATTTTATTGCAACCTACTTACCTGCACATCATGTAGAAAAGACACAATTACCAGCTTAAATTTCTGTCTTATGAACAGAGTTGAGCTAAATCAAGAGTCTTGTGGCATTCACATTTTGAGGATCAAGAATCTAGTTATAATAATTATAATATTACTGAACAAAGCTGACTTTTGCTATTCACATATATTTCCTTTAATAATTGAACCTTGTTTGTGCAGGTTTTGTTAGCTAGATTAGGCTTTTTTAAGGCAAAGGACATTTCAAATTCGTATGGCTCTGGGCTCCAAAGTTACAGGAAAACAGCTGAGGCTGTAATGTGTGGCCTTCTTCCGGATTCTCCAACAGCCACAAAAAGCAGAACAGATGGTAATATTCCCCTTGAATGCTCTTATGATTAGATACATATGCCTATAATCTTACATTTCTTTTTTTCCAGCACGTATCATTTTTCACATGTTGACATATATCTTCGTTAAATGCCGTGTGCCCATGCACTAGTCTTCTACTTGAGGGATCTAGAATGAGTCAAATGTTTGCAACCTTACACCATGAGCAGCCAGGCTGTTTACAATATTAGAACTTAGATTAGAATGCATCATGGTTTTTAAGATGCAACAGTACCTCTTACCCAAGGCTCTCTGCCAGAGAGTTTCTGATTAACTAAATTAAATTATAGGCAGATTTCTAATAATGGGCATGTAGGCTGTTTTCCATTGCCTGTGATGTTGGAGTTAAGAAATAAACAAACTGAATTCTGAATATAGATAGAAATAATGTCTTTTAAGCCTGATTTGAGTACAGACATAGGGTTTCCCCAACACAACGAGGGTTTTCCCCTAACACACCAACTGTTTCCTCCTTACAGGGGGTTTCCTTCATAGAAAGAGATGAAATAACAATTACCCCTTAATTCCCTTTTACCAGTCTACAACACAACTCTATATCACATTAACTGTTGCATCATAATCTGTAATTACCTGATCTAAAATTATTATAAATATAACTTCCTAATATAAAACTACTTAAATTTTAACCTATCAATGCCTCCCAATACAATATCAGCCCTGTCCTCAAGGCTGAAATAGGGAAACTGTTCCTTGCTGATCAACATTTCAATTTGGTTTCATCAATTCAACCCCTTTGGATTCTTGTTCTTCCACATCATCATCCTCCCGAGTTATCACACGTGACTTCCTTTGAAGACATCAGTGAAGTGACCGAATGGTTGGCCACATGGAAAATGACCTTTTCCCCTCCTTTTAACATTCTTTTGATAAGGTAAAAGCTAGTGCCACAATTTTTAAACAATTTACTGCAGCAAAACACTTGAACTAAGGAAATAAAAAATTATTTATTGATAACAATCATACCAATAACATTCTCATCACCTCTATTTGTAACAATCAAACCCTTAAAATAAGAAAATAAAAGTATGTTGAAATGAATGAGAAGATTCTAAAAATATTTTCTCCTAATCACTATGGAGATATTGAGAATATTTTCATCATGATAATATGCTATTTTTAACATTCCCCTTCAAGTTGGTAAGGTGAATATTGATTATTTCCAACTTTCCTACAAGATTCTAGGATATGCCCTAAGGAAACCCCTGGTGGAAGTGTCCATCATCTAAAGGTTGTAACCGCATGAACTGTCAAAATTATCTTTGATGAAATATCTGTCAATTGTAATATGTTTAGTCTTATCATGTTGTCCTGGATTATGGACAATGCTTATGGATGATTTGTCATTATAGTACAATTGCATAGCGATGTCAAGCTTTGTTTGAAGGTTATCTAGTATGATTTTCATCTAGAGTCCTTCACACATCTTGAGCAAGGGTTTTAAATTCAGCTTCTGCACTAGAATGAAATATTCTATCATATTTTTTGCTTCTCCAAGTTACCAGACTTCCTCCAAGAAACATACAATACTCAAAGATAGATTTTTTGTCAATAATAAAATCTGCATCAGTATCTTTCTTCAGGTCAAAGTGTCTTCTTTCCTGAATGATAGCTCCTCTTTTGGTCTTGAATTTAAGTACCGAAGAATTTTGTCAACTACTTACATGCGTCTTTCTCTTGGATCATGCGATGTACGGTCTCGTGTGTTATAGATAAATAAATTTTTCTATCAATCTCTAATAGTGGGTCTTTTTTATAAGAGGAGTCTCTTTACTTTCAATTTTATGATTTTGTTTAATTAGAACCCGAGGTTCTACATAAAAACTTACCTGTTTCTTTGAGGAGATTAATTACATATTTTCTTTGAGAGATGAAACTCACATTTCTGGAGTAAGAAACCTCTTTTCCAAGGAACTATTTGAGTTTTTCCAGGTCTTTTATATCAAATTGAACTGCCAATTTTTCCTTTAAAACCATTTTTTACTTATTTCATCATCTCCTACAATAATTTTATCATCCACATTGACCAGTAGTAATGTGAGTTTAACTGTAACAAAGTACTTTATGAATAAAGTATGATTTCCTTGACTGTGCTTGTATCTTAAGGAAACTATTGCTTTCGTAAATCTCTCACACCGTTCTTTTGGAGATTACTTAAGACCATATAAGGCCTTCATTAGGAGACATACCTTATTCCTTTCACTACGAGTTTCAAATCCTAGAGGAATTTCCGTGTATAATTCTTCTAAAGTTCCATGAAGGAAGACATTCTTCACATTCAACTGATGTTAGTCCCAACCAAAATGAGCTGCGAAAGCAAGAAGAATTCGAACAAAGTTTATGTTTGCTACTAGAGCAAATTCTTGTATTCAATTCCATAAGTTTGAGTATATCTCTATGTAACCAGTCTAGTTTTATATCTGTCTATTGTCACATCTGCCTTATATTTCACTAAAAATATTAAGCTGTAGCCTATATTCCATTTGCCTCTTAGTTTGTTAACAATCTCCTTTGTTGAGTTTTTTTTAATACATTCATCTTTTCTCCCATGGCTTGAGTCCAATGTTTACTTTTTATGGCTTCTTGGACTAAGGTAGGAATCTATCTGGCATAATAAATTTCAATGTTTATTAAAGAAGTTATCAGTGTAAGCATATTGAGAAATATGATATTTAACACATGATCGATTTCCCATTCTCAATGCAATAGGTGAGTTTTGAACAACAATTGCCACCTTCATGGATCCTTACCTTGAGTCAAATAACTCATCTTCCTCAGAGACAAAGTGGGTTGTTTCTTTCTTTGATATTTTTTGTAAAAGAATTTGTCTTCTTCCTTAACGTGGGTTGGTTCGATCCCATTTTTGGTGGAGTGTAGTTGCGCTTTTCGTGCAAATGAAGGCCATGGACACCCTGACCTTTGGCTTAGTCTTTTGAATTTCGAAACACTTTTACATGCTGACCAGTCATCGAATAGAATCTTGCCCATCGAAAGTGGGTACTTATACTTTTTGAACTGCATTTTTAATTAAAAAATCTGAATCCGCATAAGGCTGTATGAGTGAGTGTTGAAAAGCCATTGATCATTGGTTGACTAGTTCTAATTAGTTTAGAACTTCCTGGATGCTATTGTCTATTAATTGTCTCTTTTTGCTAATCCAAATCCTTCTACCATGGTGTAATGGTATCCAAACTGTCAAGCCTTTCTCTCATTTCCATAAATCTGTGAATGCCTTGAATTTCATCTCCCATTTTTTTCCCCTAATCGTTGTGGTGAGAGTTGGCTCTTAACATCTCCTTGACATTCATTTCCTCTGCATGCTTTTCCGATGCTTCCACTCTAAAGTTGTTGTTCTCAAGAAATAGACACACTGATTTCTGAATAAAGATAGAAATAATCTGTTTTTTAGGCCAGATTTTAGTACGAACGCAAGGTTTCCCCCCAGCACGTAGGTACAGGGTTTCCCGGTATTAAGATTATAACTGCTTGAATAGACTTGGCCTATCATATGATAATCATTGCTCCTGGATAGAAGTATTTTTGATGCTATATGTTCTGCAATTAAATTGTTACTTTTCTATAATACAGATGGTCTTATATGGGTGAGCGAATGGAACTCTTTGCAACATCCTGTTGCATCTGCATTCTTAGCTGTTGTTTACAGTGACTATATGCTAACATCGCAGACACCAAAACTAAAATGTGATTCAGATTCCTTTACCCCATCAGATCTTCGAGACTTTGCCAAATCTCAGGTATGCATGCATTATTATTTGCACATAATATCTGTTTGGAGTGATCCATGCTCAAATATAAAATTTGTGTAATACTTTTAGGCTGATTACGTACTGGGCAAGAATCCTATGGGTATGAGTTTCCTGGTGGGCTACGGAGATAAATTCCCGAAATTTGTGCATCATAGGGGTGCTTCCATTCCTGCTGATGCAAAAACTGGCTGCAAGGATGGTTTCCAGTGGCTTGACTCAACTGATCCAAATCCCAATGTAGCTACTGGAGCACTTGTTGGTGGACCCTTCAAGAATGAGACTTTCATTGATTCCAGGAATAATAGCATGCAAACAGAACCAAGCACGTACAATAGCGCTGTCATAGTCGGTCTCCTATCAAGTTTAGTCACCACGTCTTCTGTTGCTCAATCCTTTACCTAAGCTCCTCAACTGCACTTGTTCAAATAGGTTTGTGTTTTTTGTAGCTTTATTCATTTTCCGATCCTGACAAATGGAAAGTGTTGTGAAAAGCATGAAACATAGTATTGTAATGATTGCTTGATTGTATGAGTGTAAACCATGAGGTTTGGATAGGTTATCGTGAATATGTACGGTTGTAGTTTGCTTTGGCATTATTAGCTCAGCAGGTGTGGAGCTATTTTCTTGTAGTTATTTGTAGAACACATTTTAAAAATTTATTATTACTATTATTAGTATTACGTCTGCCATTATTCTTATCATTAGACTCTGATCATATTATTGATCTTTTGTTTCGTTCTGTAGTACGAGTACTTTGTTTGACACGACCAACTCTCGACATGGTACATTTTGTTGGCATCTACAAACTACCTAGTCCGAACGTTGCACATGATCACTTGCCTATGCAGTGATCCTTTATTGTTCAAACAAGATTACGAGGAGAGGATAGGACTGTATTCTTTTCCTTCATTAACGGAAAAGTAACAACCTAATAAGAAAATAATACTACTAACTTGCTTCACACTACGTTGGTACACATAACCTCATGTTAAAATTGCAATTCGATAATCTGTAACTAGTGATAAAATCTCTACAATTATATTTAGTGCATTCTACAAGGTTTTATGTTACTCGGAGGTCGCACTGTATGGGAATGGTAGATGAAATGAGTATTTCAAATGCAATAAATGGTAGGATTATATACTTTGAGGACACTCTTTTGAACACATTATTTTATCGTTACAATCGAAAATTTTTGTAGGTCTGATATCCTATTTAATGAATCTCATGATCTTTCAACTGTTAGTAAATTTCAACCAATAAAAATGAGCTTGGAGAAAAAAAAAAAAGAAATTGATAGTTTGAAACATTCCTAAAAAGAAAAATACCTACTTGATAATTCACTTTAATAATATAATAAAATGTATTAGTATATTACATTAGAAAAATAAAAAAGAATGTAATTAAAATATTAATATTTTCAATTATCAATATGGAAGAGACTTAATGGAACTTATTTTCTTAAAATTTTGAATTGAAGTAGTATTATAAATATCAAATCTGCAATGAATTCTTCTCGAAACATAAAGTATTTATATATTTAAATCGACAAATAGAAGTCAAGCTACTAAAATGGACTAGTATCCTATAATGTTTGCGATTTTTATTTAACCAAATCTTAATCCTAACTAAAATAAGAGAGAAAATTTTAAAATTAAGTAAATTACACAAAATTTTTATAGTAGAGATTCTCACAATAGAGAATTCAAACGAAAATTGAATTTGTCTCTACCAACACGTCTTGATCGTTTTGAAATGAACACAATGTACACCTCAATTAAGAGAATACGTTAAATAAAGATGACCTTATAGCTAAATGAAAAAAAAAATAAAAAAATGTAAATGAAAGCATTAAAAGAATTTGAGATTCAATAATTCATATACACAAACATACGAATATCATAACATTATAATTATATATTCAAGTGAAATAAAAAAATACATTCTCTAATCTACTATTCCAAACAAACTATTTACTATTAAAATCACAAATACGAAGCCTCTGATTTTAATAAGCCACAGTCGTATTTTTTACAATTTTCGATAACTTTAATTAATATTCCAATGCTGAATAGTCAATCTTACAGAATGGGAAAAGGCTGGATTGTTGTGGTTTTTCAAACCAAAGAAATGATGGAAAAAGACAATGGCGGAGGTTTTAAAATCATAGATGGCGTAAGATGAAGTTGAAGTGGACGTTAACATGGTGCAGAAAAAGTCAGATGGAAACAAAAATCCAAGCTAGTAGCTTCTGATTTGAATGAATAAAGGGAGAAGCAGACGAGAATGTTTACTTTTGGGTTCAACAGGAATTGCTGTGGCAGAAAGTTTCATGTGGCGACCCCAAATTTTAGAATTTTAGCCAAGAAGTCCAAGCTCAAGTTCGTGATGGTCGCCAAACTTTCAAAACGCCAATGATTTTGTTTCCTTTCACAGAATTCAGAGGCTATGTACATTCAAACATGCTTTTGTTGTATACCCATTGCATTAATATTCCGAATGTCGACTCATTTTGACGGTAGAACTTGTGTGAAAATAGCAAAATCGGAAGCCAAGTTTGAAGCCCAAAACACATTAATTAGTGAAAAGTAAGGAAAAGCTAAACGCTGATTCTTTTGGTGGGGCATGGATTAAATTGATTAAGCACTATAAGCTAGGTATTAGCAGAACTTAAACAAGAGTTGATGAATGTTATAATCACTTTCTTTTGGTTTGTCTTTAATCTTTTTGACCAGGAAAGAGGAATGCACGCAAAAAAAGAGTTTTATGAAGGAGGGTGATGCTTATCCAATGCTGAAAAAGAGAAAAATGGGAAAAGGAAAGTAATAGAAAGGTAGGCCAAAAGGGTTTTTTTATTTCCTTTCCATACTCATCCCCTTCCTTCTTAGTTCCCCATTCATTCCAATAAACAAAGAATCGCAACGTGACCAGTTCCCATTCATTCTAGTACCCGAATCCCACGTCCACGTGGTCATGCACCCACAAATTATTGCACCCTTTCTTCATCTTCGATACTTTCCTCTTTGTCTTTCAGATATACTGTTTCAAAAATTTTGCTTTTTATTGTTCCTTGGATCATCAATTCATATCTTTGCTATTTGTTATTGTGTTGAATAAACACCATACTGAGACACATAGGTTAGGAGATATCACATTATGGCACCGACAAGAGTGGTTAGAGAGCATCCAATGTATAAAGAGCAAGCGGTGCTGCTTCATCTCAAGTTCACAGTTACACACTGTTACCAAAACAAAGTTACGTAAAACTTATAATATAAACATCACACCAATTGATGTTACGTGTAATAACTTTTTTTTTTTTTTTAAACTTTTGTTTTGCAGAAAATTGAACTTTTAATTTTCACTTAGATACCGATTGATAGATTGATTGTTTAGCACCTAATCAAAAGCTATGAGGCTGGTTACTCAATGTAAATGTTTTTACATAAAAAAAAAAAAAAACATAACAGTTTAAAAATGATGATTTGACCCACTTAACTACTGCCATCACATGCAATAATTTCATAAATTTTTATTTGTTAATTTCAATAATTTATAGTTAACTCATTCAAATTAACTACTCAACCTACTAATTTTTTTTGGACAAACTCTCCATAAAGATTTCTATAAAAAAAATAAAAAATTCTTCATAAATTAATCTGTACAAAATCTTTTATATAGTTTTTAAATTTTTAGTTTTTAACTTGTACATGAGTTAATTTTAATATATAAAAAAAATTATTTTATTTTTCTTTAAAAAAAAATCTTTTAAATACACGAGGCACCTTGTATGTTGTCCATTGAGTACGGCCAATAATAGGTATCCTTTCGGCACTTCAATTATTCAAGATTCATCAACACAATAACTTCATCTATGCTCCAAAAATGGCTGCTTCAATTATGAGGCTAAAGTCTCCAAAATGTTCCAGATACTATGTTGACAAAAATAATGATGTAAGCCACCATGAATTAACCATGATTTAAGATTGTTTGTAGTTATTTGTTTTATACAGTGATCATCTTTATACTTTTTGGTGTTCAATTTTGAATCAGAACTTTATTTACTAAATTTTGAATTACAACTTTATTCGCTACAGTTATTTCGACTGAATCTGATACGGTTAAAAAAAAAATCAATCTAAAATGAACACAAGGTGCCAATTTCCAAGCAGGAACAGCTTTTGTTCCAAACATACGAATTGGTAACTTGGAAAAAACATCGATCGGAAGAAGTATTGTAAAACGAGTTTAACTTTTTATGCAGTTCAGTGTAAAATATGGTTAGAATGATTTTTAAAATAATAAACATAAAACAATAAACTTGTTAAGAAGATTATAATACAACATGGTTATGTGATATCTATATATATTTGGGGAAGGGGGAGGACCCACCCTTTCCCCCTTTGAATATACTGCTGCTGCCTATTCCCCGTACCCCTTATAGCTAATAATAGGATCTTCTCTTTTGAGAAGAAGGGATGAGGTTTTAACTCTTGGGATACACATTATTTGTGTTCTGATGGTAACTGTGGTTGAGTTATCTCATTCGTTCATTCATCAAATGGGTGGGCGTGGGTCCATCCCTGAGGGACCCTAGGGTTGGTTAGAATAAG
>Ga0099825_1004792_pt1 | contig 17633 bp, 8 predicted proteins | sample SiratroredBW_FD_76838 | JGI IMG/M metagenome (GOLD analysis project Ga0099825, IMG submission 76838) | Root nodule microbial communities of legume samples collected from California, USA - Siratro red BW | ecosystem: Host-associated > Plants > Roots > Nodule | place: USA: California | collected...
AAGGTTGATCCTAAAGTGGACCTGCTTAGTGGTGACGACTATAACTCACCAAAAGCAGAGACTTCACTTGCTCTCGTTCCCTTAGGCGAACAGCAGCCAGCCAGCCCTGTGTCTCAACAGAATGCCCTTGTTCTTTTTGATATGTTTTCTAATGGAAGCAATCAACCTATTTCTGTGAATACCCAGCCAATTAATGTTGCCGGCCAAACTAGTCCATTTTCTCCTCAATTTCAACAGCAGCAGACTTTCATATCTCAAGGAGTGTTTTACCCAAATGGAGGTGTGCCAAATGTGGGGTCACCTCGATATGAACAATCACCTTATATGCAGAGCACCGGTCCTTCTTGGAATGGTCAGGTTGCGCAGCAGCAACAGCCTCCTTCACCAGTTTACGGTGCACTTAATGCTTCTTTATTTTAATTCCTGTTTGCCTCAAATCCTTTCACAAATGCATTCTCTTCATTTTAGCAGTTGCTGTGATTAATTTTGATTTCCGACCTCTGATTGCTGCTTTTAAGTTGGTTAATGGCAAATTCATAACTCTTCAATATTTTCTTTCCCAACTGGCTTGCTGTATTGGTGACTGATTGGATTGGGGAGAATGCCATTGCATACAATATGTGCTTCTCATATTTGAGATATTTTGCATCATTTAACTTTTTTCTGGTTTACAGGTACAACAAGTGGTGGATCATTTCCGCCACCTCCGTGGGAAGCTCAACCTACAGACAATGATAGCCCAGTAGTAGGCAGTCAATACCCACAACCATTGCAAGTCACTCAAGTGGTTATGACGCATGTACAAAGTGCTGCACATTCTCAGGGGCCTCAAGCAGCGGGGCATGACCAGGCTATTGGAATGTATATGCAGCCAAATGCTAGCCATATCTCAACAATCAACAACAATGTTCAAAGTAATCAATCAGGCTTGTACCCGCAGCATATTCAGGGTGTTGCCAGTCCCTATATGGGTATGGCTTCACATCCAATGCATCCCATGTATCCTCAACAGACGTATGGCAACCAATTCGTAGGATATGGCTATGGTCAGCAACCAAGGGTTCAATATGTTGAGCAGCAAATGTATGGTTTATCAGTGAGAGATGATGGTGCTCTGAGAAATTCTTACCAGGTTTCCTCTGCTTCCTATGTGCCATCTGGGAAGCCTTCCAAACCAGAGGATAATTTATTTGGGGATCTTGTTAACTTGGCAAAAGTGAAACCAAAACCTACAGCCGACAGAACTGGTAGCATGTAAAAGTGTAATTGGGTTTGCATTTTTCACTTGTTTGCTAAATCTTTTCCTCTTTTTTCTTAATTTTTTCATTTTCTTTTACATAAATATAATAATATATGTACATTGGTTAATTTGTTATTGTCTCATAGTGTTGATTGTCTGGCAATTGGCAATAGATTATGTACATTTTTTCTAGAGAAAAATACTGGACTAAAAGATCTAGTTCTACTTGTAGCAAACAAATTCGCATGCTCAATTAATTTAAACCAGATTACATTTCTACATTTCAAGTGTCATCGATTTAACAAGTAATAGAACTAATAGGAGAATAGAAATTTACTATCCTAATTGATGTTATAGTATCATATTAATCTGACAAAGGACCCCAGTAGTCAGGAAAGCAAAAAGTCTTTCCCATGAGTTCTCAACTTTTTCCTTTCTGTAGGATCTCTATTAGGCCTTGAGATATAAAAAAACTAAAAGGTTATAGAGCAAAAAATACAATAAAGTACAATGGAGGGCAATTATGTACATATTATATATTTACACATACATCCTCAAAAATATCTTTATTTAAAATATTCGGAAAGTTTAAATTTTTGAACATGTCTCGAAACTAATTTTCGAAAGCTTAAAATTACAGAATGTCAGAGTCCTTTTAGTGCATTGGTTTTTCTGGAAGGGAGCCGGTGCGATTGTTTGCGACTAAATGAAATGAAGAAAAACAAAGTATTTTTAAGTGTGATAATAAGAGAATAGATAAGGTGCATTACTTACAAGCCTCTTTTTTTGTTATAAGAGATAAGAAAAGGAAAAAGAAGGCATTAGGTAAAAGTTTCCTCATGGCATCCATTTGCTGAGATAATATTAAAAATGCTAGCGGTTGAAGAAGAACATCCATCTCTAACGAGGAGTTAGTTTCCATTTTAGCTAGAATATTCGCACATTGATTTTCTACATGTAGGGTTGTGCAGGAGTTCATTACAAAATACGTGTCTTTGTTTATTTTTTTTAAAATTTATTTCATTTTATTTTATGCTGTCTTTAATATTTTAAAGATTTTTAGCATGCTTTTACAATATTTTTCTTTTAAATGCAAATATAGTATTTAAAAAATGAAAATGTTGTTTTATTTTAATGACCCAGACTTTTATTTAACACTCTATCATGCCATATGAGCATTTCTTTTACTAAAGTCCTAATAAGATCGCGTACCTCTGACATAGGACATCCTTTTCAAAAATATTAGAAAAATAGATAAAATAAAGAATGTGTAACCGAGCAGTACAAAATCTAAAGTTACTGTCACTTGAAAGCATAGTTAAGTTCAAAATTTAGAATATTTTAATTAATTTTTAATACTATATAAATGTTGCTTGCTTGCTTGAAAGATATTAGATTATTTTTCTCTCATATATTTCTATCAATAACCAAATAAAACAGTTAAGAAGAACGTGAGTTTTATAAACATCTTACATTAAAATAGAACTGATAATACAAATTAAATTAAGATATCCTAGAATGATCCTACTATTGAAACCCTCTATTCAGTTTCACTTATGTTGATTTTATCTAATAATTAAGTTTTGTCATTCCATAGTATGAATTTAAAAAAAAATATTACCGAAATTAATATATATATATATATATATATATTAATAATTACAAAATGAATTAAAATTTATTATTAAATGGAAATGCATCATCTGATAATACCAAATCATTTTTTATTGTTTCTCTCAAATTTTTTAATTTGCTAGAGGAAATTTTTTATTCCTTTATTTATTTTTTCCTTAAATTTTTATTATAACATTTTTTTATATAATTTTCCATTTATTTATTTTTGAGTAAATACTTACTTGATGATTTTTCGGTAAAATTCTAAAAAGAATTAGAAAAATAAAATCATACAATATTCGTACTTGTCTGTTAAAAGTGTTTTGTAACAAACTTCTAAAATGATTTGTTTAAACAAATTAGATTTCTCAAACTATAAGAGAGACCTTATATAGAGTAAGATAGGTACTTTAGATATTACTTTTCAATTATATTTAGGTCTTTTTCTTAATAATATATAATATTTATAGTAAAACTCATTACTAAAATAGAATTTTAAATTTGATTGGACAAAAGTATCTATAGTATTTATGAAACTTTATATAAATTTTGTCCAATAAATAATTAGTCAATAGTTAAATTATTTATAATTTTGTAACTAAAAACCACAAAAAAAAAAACATTAGTTCTTAAATGTAGGAGATAGGTAAAAAGTTAAAATCAATTTTAATATTACAACTTAATTACATAATAATGTCTGTTTATTGTTAAATCAATTCTTTAAACTATATAGAATTACAAAACAGTCCTAAAAACCTCTTACAATGTATTTTCTTAAAGTGGGACATGTGGTTATCTATCTTTTTCTTTGACGGAAAGAAACGCGGGTGCCTACTGTGTTACAAGCTATCATCTTCTTGGTGGGGTCCATTATTTTAGGGTTTGCTCATTGCAGATTTCTATTTTACCTTTTCATTCATTTCCGATCTACAAATCTTAACAATTCTTTCTATTTCTTTTTTTGTGAAATCCAAAGACTCGCGAGACGCGGTACAATACTCCGATCCTTGATTTTGTAAATCTTTCTCAAATTTGTTCACATAGGTATATTCAAATACATCAATCTCTTAACACTGTAGCTAAATTGTGTTCCAGGTTTCGCAATTCAGCATGCAGGTTCGTTTCCCCTAACTAGGTTTTTAGTTTTTCGATTTCCGGTTAGAGTTTGTGGTGGATTTAATTGTTGCGAGTAAATTTATTGGTCTGATTAGGTGTTCTGAATTCACTTTGCAAAGCGGTGACTTGTTTTGTACCTGGTTTTGCTTTTGATGCCATCGCTTGCATTGGTATTAAGGTTGATTCTTCAATAATAAGATGTTTGAGTTTTTGACTTGTGTCCTAAGTGCAGGCATCGAAAGCAAGGCTGTTCAAGGAGTACCATGAGGTGCAGCGAGAAAAGACTGTGGATCCTGATATTCAACTAGTCTGTGATGAATCTAACATTTTTAAATGGACGGCTTTTATCAAGGCATGCTGAGTAGTGACCAGGACTTTGTTGATTGCGACCTGTTTGTGATGATTCTCACATTTCCTTGGTTTGTTTTGTGTACAATTAGGGTCCCTCTGAGACTCCTTACGAGGGGGGTGTGTTCCAGCTTGCTTTTTCTGTTCCGGAGCAGTATCCTCTACAGCCTCCTCAAGTCCGGTTTTTGACAAAAATATTTCATCCAAATGTTCACTTTAAGGTAGGATGGATCTGTCTGTACATCTGTTGTTCTTGTACTGGTACTTTTCACTTATGAAATAGCGACTATGATTTTTGAGGAGAATTGCATTATCCTAATTTTTTCACAATTTTCACTGGTGAATGGTTTCTGAATTTATCATTGACTTAAAGTTATTTATGGATTAGTTTGGTGAACCGAATTTGAATTGCATGCAAAATTGTAATTCCAATTCCTATTCTGATTGGTTAGGAATTATAATTCCTTTTATGATTGGTTTCAAGTTATATTCCCATGTTTGGAATGTGTAAGAGATTAGAATTATAATTCTATGTTTAATTTCAATTCCATTTTTAGTCATATCTTTTTAATTAGGGGTGGTTATTGGTAAGAGTATGACGGTGGAGGTAAGAGGGTAGCAATAACTATAGGAGTGGTGGTAGTAATTGATGTGACAACAGTGGTTATCAGTGATGTTAGGAGTGGCAGTAGTTTTCAATGGGGATGGGGGATGGTGGTGGTAGCAATGACTATAACAATGTTGACAACCAGAGGTGGTGGTAGCAATGACTATAACAATGTTGACAACCAGAGGTGGTGGGGGTGACAGTAGAAATCATTGATGGTAGTGGTAATGCCAATGACAACAACAATGATTGAGTGTGGCACCATGGCAGCAATTGGAGGGAGTGGGGTGGCAGTGGCAGCGATTGGTGGTAGGGGTGGTGATGACATTGATGGGTGGTAGCTGGAGCAACATAGACAGCGGGAACAGCTGAATAGTGATAATGAATTTAGGAATTGTAATTTAGAGGGTAGAGGTTAGAAGCAGAGAAATGTTTGCTTTAATTATATTAGAATTCCATGGAGTTGAACTTTAGAATTGTAGTTCTAATTCTAGATGAACTTCGAAATGTCATAATTCCAAATCCAAGCTCCAATTCCATTTCACACTTTAGTGATATTATGTGATGTTTATAAATGATGAGTGTTTGTACTTGGTCTCAGATGGTTTAGTTCCGTTCTCAATGATGGAAACACCAATATGGGAAGCTGATAAGTTAAAGAAACTTAATGCATACTATTAACTAAACCCTTTTCAGTTTCACAACTAATTGGAAAATGAAAGCCTTTGATTTGATTTTAACTGCCTGGCCTATTATTCTTTTTCTTCTGTTCTTTATAAGTCAGTGGATACATTTTTTTTCTGTTGGATTTGATATTCTTAACATTTCTTCATGACAATTGGTTAAACATCTAGTAAATTTTCCAGACTGGGGAGATTTGTCTAGATATCTTGAAAAATGCTTGGAGCCCAGCTTGGACACTTCAATCTGTCTGTAGGGCTATAATTGCTTTGATGGCCCATCCAGAACCTGACAGCCCACTGAATTGTGATTCAGGTTGACAAACTTTCTCCACTTTATATTGTTCTCATTTGTCTCTTGTGTGGATTCAAAAGAAAGTTTTTCTCCTACTTCTTTCACAAACGACAAGAGAGAAATGCAAAACTTCAATTCATTTGATACTCTCTTTTAGTGTACTTTATTATGGGACCAAATTGAAATTGAATTTGAGGATTGAAAAAATGCACCAGCACTTTTTTATACAGTCAATTGTGCTTGAGAGAATGGATGAGAAGTTGGTGCACCAGAATCTGATGTTTCATTTGTTGTCTTTAATTGCATGTGATGTGTGAATTTACATGTATATCTCTAGACTTTTGTTGTTGATTAAAAACTTCCTACAATAGCAGTTTGGTATTTGTTGGGAAATTGAAGGATTTATTAAAGAACTTCAAATCCTTATGCTGTCAGCTCAGTCCAAAACTATGCCTTCATTCCTTTTTTTTCCATCTAATACTAACAAAGGCGAGGATGAAAAACATGTAATGGTGTTGACCAGGATGAAAAGTGATATTTTTTTCTGTCACTTAATTCTTGTTGTTGTTACAGGCAATCTTCTGCGTTCAGGCGATGTTAGAGGCTACCAATCCATGGCAAGAATGTACACAAGACTTGCAGCAATGCCAAAGAAAGGCTGAATGATTTTAGATAACTTGTTTCCCATGTTTGTCTAGGTACAATTTAGCAGTAGATAAGCAGTTCTTTGGTATAATATCGATTTGTTTTAAATGTATACATTTTAAGACATGATATTGATTGTGTTGATGATGTGTGTTAAAGTAGTAGTAGAGACTTGTACAGAGTGTATCCGTGACTTCGCATATCTGGATTCATTCCGAAATTGAGCTCAAATTTATTCCAATAATACCTTTATTGCATCAGTTTTATGAAGCCTCATTTTGAACTTTCATTCCATAGTTTGATTCCCAAGTAATTATAACCTGATTGCAATTGGAATAATTGGAGTCCTGAGCATCTTAAAAGCACTTGGACTATACTGAATTAGCGGAATTACGTTTAATTAGTATGTGGAGGGGCTTTGAAATATTTTCTTAATAGAAACGGCTTTCCTTACCGCCTTACCCTTTTTGTGAATGTTTTTTTTTTTTCAAAGCAACAGAGTGGATGTATTTAAAAATAACTAACAATATTTTATTTAATTGAATAGTTTCGTATGATCATTTATGATTTTATTTTTCTAGTTTCATGATTATAGGTTTTAGAGTCATATAAAGAGAGGAGGAAATAACTTAGTTTGTTGAACGTATGATAGGAAAGACTGGAAAAGACGATTAAGATAAAATCATTTCATATTAAAATTAAGAAATGTATTTGAATTTTTTTAAATTAAAAGCTTAATTGATTTACGAGTTTGTGATAAAAAATATATCGTCACAAAAATATAATATTCAAAATTCAAATATGTTTTTAATTCCGAAAAATATTAATTTATCTGCTTTTATTTCCTAGAAATATATTCTTTTTTAATATCTGACATTTTTAATCATTCTTTTTAACTATGATTAGTTTAACGTTAAAATAAAAATATTAACTAATATAGTTAAGATGACAAGTAATACTATTTATTAAGATAGTGCACTAAAAATAATTTAACTATTCTAATTAATATTTTATACATTTAATATTAAATTTAATAATATAAACTAAAAGATAACAAAAGAAATCAAAGATTTAAAAGTAATAAGATCTGCTATACTAAAATAAAATAGGTCAATATTATAAGAATTTAAAACATTTTTTAAGATAGTTGTTTTATAAATTTTAAATTGTATAAGAATAGACAAAAAATAATAATGGCTATTTTTTTATATTACATATAATTTTAGTTTATATAGTTATTATTTCAAAAATTAGTTTATTATAAAACCTTTATTCCTTATACATAAAATTTATTTTATAACGATTTAACATTTCGATATGAAAATTAAGATATAAAAGTAAGTTATAAGCTTTAAGTAAAAATATACTTTTTTTAATAAAAGTACAATATTAAAATAAATTATTGACTGTAAAATTTAAATAATATATACAATTACCTTATTTGTATTAAATAAAAAATTAATTAATTGAATTAAGCCTCTAAAAAATCTAATTATCTTAATTTAATTTTTTTTGCCCTAATGGTATTAATCAGCGTATTCCACTTTCGATAGCGCTTAAAAATTATAATTAACAGAACTAATCTTATAAAATTGATTGAAACCATAATGATTCTGATTCATCTAATTTATCCTGAATCACAAGGAGAGATAAATTTTCCTAGCAAAATGGGGTATAAGAATAATTTCTCTTTAGGTACGAAGAAGGATCGAACATAGGTGCAACATTTTATAGCCATTAGCATTGTCTTGAACTAGAAGATATATTCGACAGGGAAAAAGCATTCTGGTTTGTTTATGTCATGACAGATATAATCACAGAAAGACAATGGGATGAGGTAATGAGCCAGAGTAAGTTGATTTATAATTTATGAACACGTCTGAGGGCACTGGCTAAGGCTTTAAAAACTTATCAAACCAATCAGACGCTTCCTTCACTTGAAATTTGGTTAATTGGTGTCCAACTCCAGGTTCTGCAATAAACTGCATGTAAAGCTACAAATTATAAACTTCGACAAAAAAAAGAAGCCAATTAGTAACACCCATCAATACAGAATTAAAACATTTTTCTTTCTTTCCCTCCAACTACATATTTCCAAACAGAATCCCCAACCAACCAAACACCCCCACTGAGTTCTCATAACCACATTCTTAAGAAGTATCAGAACCAAGGCTTTTTCTTCTTATACTTCTTTAAATTTCTTAACCGTCTTTTGTTCATTTTAGAATAAGCTTTCCAAAATTTACTTTTTATATTTTGAAAACCCGGAGATGATATAAGAAACTTGTGATTGGCATGAAGTGAGTGCCTATAATTTGTTTTAACAAGGTGTATTAGGAATAAGATGCCTTTGTCGGATTGCCCAAGATTATCTGATCTCAGAGAAAAGAAAAAGCAAATATCACCCTGCAAGTAAGTTTTTGTAAACTTAAGTTGGAACTAAATCTACATCTTCCTTTCATTATGAGAGACTCTTTTATAAACTTGTGCGGTTTAAATCAGAAAATTGCAGGTTGCAACCAATTGTCAAACCCATTCTTAATAAACTGATAAGGGAAGATAGTATTAGAATGTATAATCCTTACCGAATTGGCCAACAAACGCCAGTTCATACCTTAAAATTATCTAAACACTGAAACGCTTCGTATGCCTCCCTAGCCTTTGCCTTTGTAACTTCCAAGCTTGCAATGGGACACTCAGGATCTTCCTCTCCTAGAGTTCCGAAAACCCAAGCAAATGCTTCAATTACAAGTTAATTTTAAAATATTCACAAAATCTAAATGAACAAAATAATTAAATTGACTAAAGAAATACGGATGGATGCAAAGATCTGAGATGTTATTTACTCACACATATACACACATATATACATACATATATCTAAAAGCACAATCCTTAAGTTGCAGCAGTGTGGCTGAATTGTCAATGCATGAAGTTGTGTATGAATAAGGTAGCCTGGTTAAAATGAAAATGTTACCATTAATAATAAGCAATGGACGTGGCGCTATAGCTGGAATTGAATAGGGTGAATCAAATTCGGAAGCTAAACCAGGAGCAAGTCGGTCCCATGCCTGATCAGAAATGAAAAATTATGTGATCAGTTTAAAATAACAAAAACAAAGCTCTAGATGGAAATTGTGGCGGTGGGTGAATAACTACAAATAATGGGATACGTATCATGGTGGCAAGCATTCTCAAGAACGTTCTGTTAAAGCAATAAATCAAAGCATAAAGCAATTCATTTGGAAACAGAATCGGAATTGATCTCATAAAAACTCGGCTGACCTTCTCCAGTGTTTCTTTGTCCATAGCACTTTTACCCAAATTATGACGAGCCACTGCATCCAAGAACCCAAGACATTAGGGGATGTCAATACCAAAGTACCTTTCAGAATATATGTTCAGTTATACACTGTTACCTTCCCTTCTAGGTCTTACTGAAACACTGTTGTTTCAGCATGTAATTTTATTAGATGTCCCCGAACGGACCACCGTTAAATTTATTCCGTAGCCAATCTATTTTAAATAGCCAACTGTAAAAGACCTTATCAATTTTAAGAATTTATTAGATGTTCCCTATGAAATCATACAAATGCGCTTCATATGTACACTCGCAGGTACATATTAGTCCAAAATGAAATACAGTAACTAAATTAAAGATGGGAAAGCACGTAAAACACTAAAGAAATTTCAAAAACTCATTTCACATTTCCTAACTTTAGTAACAAGTTATCTAACGAATATCATCTATAGACGGTATTATAGATACTTATTCTGCCCATCATCTATAGACCATTTTTGTGTATTTTTCTTTTTCCTATGCGCTTTTGCTTTATTCTTATTCATTATTATCTTCACTTCTATCCTAATGAGAATTCTAACGCGCCTTTTTATTTGTAGAATCTTTTCATTCATAGTTATCTTTACTTTATTCTAATAAGAATTCAGCCATTATCCTTATCCCTCTGTGCTTGATGCCATTAATTATTATTCTTGGAGTCATTATCTGATGACAATCTTGAGTACTAAAAATAAACTTGATGGTATACGTATATCTTACAAGATGTACTTATGATGTTCTAATAATAATAAATCACAGAAAAGATGACAAGTGTAGTAATGTTAAGTCTTGTGTCTTTTCAGAGACCCTATTTTTTCCATCACAAAGATTTTCTCTTATATGTCCAAACGAGAAAGACAAATTCAAGGAAATAATATCATTACCAAATTTTGTAACTAAGAATCAATGTGACTATTGACTCTACTTATTTTTATATTCATTATGGAAAGAATAGATATACGAAAAATACACGCTACCACAAACATGGTTTTCCTCCAAATTATAACAACAATAATTACAAGAATAATAAGAAGATGTGCATAAATTGTGGCAAACTTGATCATACTATAAACTTCTACTATAGCAAGCATGGATTTTAACCCTGCTACAAGTTTAATAATGATAAGAATAATGTTGTCAATAGTATTGAGGTCAAGCATGAAAATAAGGGCAACATTAGTCATTCATCTACTCCTAAGAATCAAGATTTTCGCCTTTTACAAGAGCAATATTAGACATTGATGTCTTTAATTCCCAAGATTGTTTCATATAACTCTACTCTACTAGTGCATCTCAGGCCAATCAAATTGATTCTTTTGTCTTTTGTTTAACAAAAATTCCTAATTTAAAAGGTACTGTAAATACATGTAAGAACTTTTTCAAATCTACAAAAAATTTAAGTTCTTAAATTATTGATTGTGGAGCTATTTATCACGTCTCATCTTCTCTTTCTAATTTCTTTATACAAAACAATTAAACTCATTAAAATCGATCTTCCAAATAAAGAGTTTATAATACTCATATTAGTATAATAAAGTTTAATGATGATCTCTTACTTTCATTTATTTACAATTTTATTTCTCTTTCTAGATTGACAGCTGCTTTAAATTATGATAATATTTTCTCTGATAATTCTTGTATTATTTAGGATAGGAAAACTAAAGGGAAGATTGGTTTAATTAAAGTTTTTGATTTACAAATTCTCAATACTTCTGGTGTTCAAAATTGTTCTATCAATACATCTAATGTTAAATAAACAAATAATATATAAGAATTGATTTTTGACATGCTAGACTAAAACACTTATCTGATGATTGTTTATTTGTTATGAAACAATAACGTTTGTATATTTATCTTGACACAAATCAACCTTGTAATGCTTGTCACTTAGTTAAACAAAAACACTTTCCTTTTTATATGAGTGATTCTCATATCGTTGTTCCCTTTGTTTTGTTGCATATTGATATTTGGGAAACTAGTCCCAATGTTTGTTTTCACGGTCCTATGTATTTTCTTATAATGTGGATGATTGTAATCACTTTACTTTGATTCGTCTTATGCAAAATAAAAATAAAACCAGAAATTTACTAATGAATTTTATATCATATGTGGAAAAAAAGTTTGACAAACATGTTAACATTATTAGATTTGACAATAATTTAGAATTTCTTAAAAAAGAAATACTTTGATTCTAAGGATATTATTCATCAAACCAATTGTGTCTCAACGAAAATAGAATTGTTGAAAGAAAACAACAACTTATATTAAATGTCACTTGTGTTTTCTTGTTTCATTTTAATGTTTCTTCCAATTCTTGGTGCTTTGCTCTAAAACATGTTTATTTGATAAATTTCATTCCTACTCCTTATTTAAATAATAGTTCTCCTTATGAAAAATTTTATGGTAAATCCTTTAACCTGAGCAATCTTTGTGTTTTTGGTTGCTTTTCTTATATAAGCACTCTTGTTGTTCATACAAAGGAATATTGATAACTGTGTTGATCTAGGTATTTTCCTTGAGTTTGAAGCTAACCAAAAAAGATATGTTATTTATAATCTTAAAATTGATAACGTTAATGTTTCTCTTAATGTCATCTTTTATGAGAATAATTTTCCCAAAACTAAAGATTCTGATGATGAATACATGTCTCCACCTTCCTTGCCTATCATCTTTGATTTGTATGATGATACTATAGTTAATGATGTTAATACAGATAATAATGATATTTCTCAAAATTTTGATGATCTTGATACTTTTTATAATATTAATTCTCTTACTCTTAGAAGAACTACTAAGACTAGACAATTGCCTACATATCTCAAAGTCTATCATGTTGCCTTCGCCGATTCTAACACCAGAACTAGGTAATGCAAACTATATCTCCAATGACAAATTGTTTTCATCTTTCAAAAGAATAATCATGAGTATTGATGTTGATTTTGTTCCTATTAGAACCTCTAGCCCAAAAGTTTCTTTCTATTTAAGAGCATAACAGTCTAAATGTCACAATTTGATTGTGACTTGATCCACCTGACTCCTACCATTAGACAATTGATGTCATATGCAACAATCTCTCTTTCAACAACTGTCCTATTGGGAATTGAACTCATAACCTTGGCTTTAATACCAATTTTTGGATTGTATGCTTACCACTAGGCCAAAAGTTGATAGTTAGGGTGCAATTTTTTTTTACTTAAGAACATAACGGGTTAAGCGTCATAATTCCATTGTGACTTGGCTTACCAGACCTCTTCCACGAGACAATTGATGCCACTCACAACAAAATTTACCTCATATACTAAAGCATCTAAAAGTGAACACTGGATTAGCACTATACACAATGAAATACAAGCTTTAGCACTAACCAAACATGGACGAATTAACTAACCTTCCTCCCCATACAACTGTTATTGGTTGTAAATGAATTTATAAGGTAAAATATGATTCTACTGGTTCCATTGATAAGTATAAGACCAGACTTCTTGTAAAATGCTACACTTAATTAGAGGACTTGATTACACTGATACTTTTTCCCCTGTAGCAAAATTAACTATATTTTACACTTAATGCTTTCCTTAGCTGTTATCTATAATAGACATTTGAAACAATTAGATGTTAATAACACTTTTCTCCATGGAAATTTGCATGAAGAAGTATACATGCAACTTCCTCTCGAAATATCACGTAAATCTTGAAACCAGGTTTGTTGTTTTCATAAATCCCTTTATGGCCTTAAATAATCCAATAGATAATAGTATCTAAAACTTTTTATATTTCTTACTTCTAAAAATTATAAACAGTCTTTTGTAGATTATTCTCATCTTTTTAAGTTTATAGGTTCTAACACAACTACCTTTCTCCTCATTTATGTAGATATCATCGTGGCCGGAAACAATATTGATGAAATATCCAACATCACTTCTCAATTGAATAAAGCTTTGAAAGTTAAAAATTTGGGTGATCACTTATTTCCTTACTTTTGAAGTTGTTAGAAACAATAAAGGAATACATCTCTCAAAGCAAATATACTCTTGACATTTTTGGCAATAGTAACAACATCCTTGCTTTAGCTCCCGTCTCAACACCCATGGATTATTCTACTAATGTTTCTCATGATGAAAGCGAACCTTTACCTGATTTGACCCTTATAAATGTCACATTGGTCGTCTATTTGACTAATACACGTCATGAAATCACGTATGTCGTCCATAGTCTCAGCTAATATGTTAATACTTCAACTAATAATCATCATAATGTAGCTCAACATATCCTTTGTTACCTAAAGCTTACAACTCACAAAGGAATCTTTTTCGATAGACACAACAACACTTATTTAAAAGTTTTTAGCGACTCTGACTAGACTTCTTACTCTGATACTCGCTGATTTATTATTAGATATATCATCTACTTTGCAAATTATCTCATTGGTTGGCACTTCAAGAAGTAAACTATTGTTTCCAAGAATCTTGTTGAGATGAATAGAAGACTTTAGCTTCTACCACTTATGAGATACAGTGACTTACCTATTTTCTAGATGACTTTTGCATCCATCTTACTCAACCTACTACTATATTGCTTCTAATCAAGTCTTCCATGAACAATCAAATATATTGATATTTGACTGCCACATCATTCGGGAAAAGCTAAATGTTGGGTTGATAAAACTTCATTCTCTTGCCTTTGATCGCTAAAGCTTTAACTCTTTTATGATTCAATAGCCTATGGGCCAAGTTGGACATGCTTAACATACATTTCCAACTTGCGGGAACACTCAAAATAGAGACATTAGTAACAAGCCGTCTATCAAAGATTGTCTTTGGACAGTTACATTTTATCGTTTACCGATATTGTCTTGTCTATAGACAACTTCTACGTGATGAAATTGATTTTATTTTGTTTTTTGTTACTATCGATTTTTATTCTTTTGTATTGTTTTCATTTATATAGTCCTTTACTCTACTTAGAAGTGTAGAATATAATAATGAGTTTTCTTCTTTTTCTTTTCACTTTCGCCTTGTTCTTATTTTTCAATCATATTTAACATTAATTCACATTGTTGTTCAAATCACTTTGTCATCCAATCAAAATTTTAAGAACATTATCATACCTTCGAACAACTGCTTCATAACAGTACATTGATCCTTCCATTTATCGTTGTCTATGACCCATCGAAATCCCTGCAATATATAGCACATAAGTTTTGAAGTAGTTGCTTCAGAAACACATTTCATCAAACAAAAGCTCCATTCAATCATTCATTCGGTGTCACCAGAACGCCAATCAGAGGAACAACCACAGCGTAGCGAGGATCAGCAACTGCAGCAAACCATGCATGCATTCCTGCGTGAAAGAATTATGCAAGTGATGAATCATATGGAACATGTCGTCTAACATATTCCTTTCAACATCTCTCAACCAACCTCCAAGGTCTATTCCTGTGATTCCTATTCTAGAAGGGTCTATATCCTCTCTTTTTGTTAGATAATCTGCCAATTTAGTCAAGGCATAGACCTGCCAGAACACAGAATAATACACCATTATTTCTGAACCGAACAAATCATAAGCTTAGGATAAAGTGTGTTGATAAATGCAAGTACACTTCAGTTTTATGAAAAAAAAAAAAATAAATAAGGACTTTATAACTAGGTTGAATAATTTAAAGACATATTTTGGACCAATAACCCGTCAGCATGATGTTATGATAGTCACAACCGAATACTTCTTGAATTAATCCAATTGAAAAAAAGGATCTCTGAAAAAACACTCAACACAAGCCCAAACCAAAAGAAAAAAAATTATATAAAGAAAAACAGACATACGTGACTTTTGAGATACTCTTAGACTACAAAATCTAATTCCAATCTCCTGTGTTCTTAAAATATTTAATTTTCATTTCGCCATATCATTTTTACATTCCAGAAAAAGAAAAAGAGTGGCTCAGAAAATTTTAATAAAGTGACTGCATTTTTAACTATATCTCTGAAAAAGAATGACCCAAAAACTTTTACTGAAGTTCTTAATTAAATGGTAAAGAAAAAAGTATTTTCACAATCTAAATTCTATATTACAACCATTTAACAACTTTAAATAATAATAAAATATTAAACTAAATTATTACTTAAAATTTAAATTAAAAAAATTAATAAAATTAGTTGTAGATGATTGTAAAAATTTTGAAGGATGTAAACATATCAATATCACGTCCAAAATGGTAAGTTGATTGATAAACAATAAGAAAATAGGTTAATATAATAATTAGAAACAGTTTTATACAGTATAATCCAATCACAAACTAATAAGTGTAATATAATAATTATTAACCAATCTCAAACTAACCAATACAAAACAATAATTTTAATAATGTTATCCTGACATCATTAAAGTCAATAAGAAATTACCGTGTCATATATGAATGGCATCTTGTGACCCGTATTCCAGGAATAAAGAAGTCCCTGAGTATTTTTAGGGTAGATTGCAGCCAAAACAAGTAAAAGAAAACATGGTCAGTTTTGAATTTTATGCAGATAACTTATTTTAACCTCCAGAGCGATCTTGGGTAAATATGTAAGAAAAAGAGAGTCCATTTCTCTCCCTAAGGATAACACAACCAAAAAAAAACAGTATCTTTTTAGACAAATTAGTTCTTCTAAAGCTTAACCATTATTTTCAAGGCAAATTATCCATTCAGAATCACTGAATACGAATTCCATTTGAAGTAGTAATCCAACTATTATGTTTGGAACTCATTTAAAAAGTTATTTGAATTAATATAAAAACCAAATTCTATGTTGTAACTTCATATTCCTATTTTGTGAAATTACTTTATTACCATCACTTTAAACGTAAACATAACAAGAGTAGCATAGTTAAATATTTTTAAACCGAATAACAATCACATTAAGAACATTAGAGTTGCACAACATAAAATCAAAATTATTTCAAAAGCAAATCAATTCCTAAAATTTGTTGTTTCAAACAAGGCATTTAAATTTTAAAATATGAGTTCATGCTAAAACTTTTCCATAATAAATAAAATTACTTTATTTATCAGGGCTCCGAACCTAAAAGGCAGAGCAAAGTAAGAAGTAAACCAATCAAAGTGGTGATGATATTGACAACTATTTTTGAAAATAACATGTACACTTAACAACTTTCTTTATCTATATGATAAATATAAAAAATAATTTTTTTATTATTATTCTTTATATTATTAATAAAAAAATTCTAATTATTTTTACATAATATTTTACTATTTTATCTTTTTATGTTTTATAACGAGTTTACATATACACTTTTTAACTCTTTTAAACTCAATTAATTTTACTATTTATAAAATATTACCCACAATAAATTGTTTTAACTTTTTAAATTAACATATTTTTTATAATTTTAATATAAGTTATATTAATACCTTTTCATTTTAATAATTATTATAATAGTTAATCTTTATTTATTTTATTTATTATTATCTTAAAAGAAAAGTTGATAAGTTTTCACCCTTATAAATAAAGAAGTTGGTTAATTAAGTGTTGTTTTAAGATTTTATTTGGATTCATATGAGTGTGGAAAAGTGAAAAAAAAAAAAAAAAAGGAAAAAGAGAAAAAAGTAAATTTATTTGGAAAAAAAAAAAAAAAAAAAATAAAATAAGTTAAATAAATAAAAAAAAAAAAAAAATTATAAAATAGTTTAATATAGAAAAATAAGTTTTAAAAATACAAAAAAAATTAAAATGATTTTAAATTAAAAA
>Ga0099825_1004795_pt1 | contig 17628 bp, 9 predicted proteins | sample SiratroredBW_FD_76838 | JGI IMG/M metagenome (GOLD analysis project Ga0099825, IMG submission 76838) | Root nodule microbial communities of legume samples collected from California, USA - Siratro red BW | ecosystem: Host-associated > Plants > Roots > Nodule | place: USA: California | collected...
ATATATTATATATATATATATATATATATATATATATATATATATATATATATATATATATATATATATATATATATATATATATATATATATATATATATATATATATATGTATATATGTATATATCCACCCCTATGTAGGTTAAAAGTATTGTGTTTTGTTTTAATTGAAACTCATTTATCCAAGAAGGTTAATAGTGTATAAAACACTATTAATTTTTAATTAGGTTTGGGATGTGTTCTATTTTAAAATCCAAATTCAATTCACTGAGAAAACAAACAATTGCTCGTTAAGGTTGAAAATATCAGGCCAATTTATAGCATTAATTTTACTTTTACTTGGGTGGTGTGAGGGACACATATACCAAGGTAATTGCATTAATTATAATTAATATTAGGTTTGATTTTAATTGACATTTACCAAGGAGGTAAACAGTTGTTTGGTGGAACAAAAAATTTGTACAAAAAAATTATACACTTTTTTTACAATTTTATTAAACAATCCTATCGATTTGTAAAAACTCTAGTCTAAAACCCATAATATAATTTGGAATGTAGTCACTCTTGGTTAAACTATTGTAAACACTCTCGTCTCTAAGACCCATAATATGATTTGAAATGCAGTCACTCTCGGTTAAACCATTGTTTGGAACATAATTAGTCATAGCGAAGACCATTTAGTATTATTTGAACCAGAACCACTTTTGATTAAAATTGAATATTTTATGGAATGCAATCCTTCTTGGCTAAAAAGATAGAAAACAATTTAAAAGATCAAAATGTTGCTCACTATAAACTGAAGTTAAGTCTTATGATAGATACAAATATTATACACTCTTCTCAATAATTATAAACATGAACAATATTCTTTTTCACAAACAAAAGCTAAAAATGCTTAAAATTTACATTATTGTTCTTATTAAAAGAAATACATCAACTTTCACAAATATATTCTTCATGGACATGGAGATTTTGAGAAGAAAAAAAGTTGTTGCAAATTTTTTAAAGTTATATTGAAAGTCTTCTTCTAATACACCTTCTTATTATGTCTAACCAGGCTTGAAGTTTTGAAATACATTAAATATTCTTCATTTTTAAAATAAAACTTTTAAATACTTTTACATGTTCAAAAATTTGTATCTCATCGCTACTCTGTTAGATAATTATTGAATAATGGATATACTTATACATATACATATGTATGTATATATCTAAATATTTATTAAATAATATTTTTACAGAAATAAAAATCAAAGGACAGGAAACAATATGAATGTCAACATGGCAATATTTTTCTCTTCTATATCAAATAACAACGAAAAATTATAATAGTATAAATTTCATAATAAAATAATAAATAAAATAAAAATATTTTAATATTTTAAAATAGAAACAAATATGTACATATTTTCATCCTATTACAAAAGTTAAATATTACAAATACCCAATAATCAACTTCATATTAATATCAATACATAACTACGAGTTTGGTTATTATTTATTTTTTAAACACCATGCTACCATCTTACCTAATAAAAACCGAGATGAAATTTATAATATTATTAAGATTTAACTTTTCTTCTCATATCTTAAAAAAAAATTAGAAATTTAGTCTTTAATTATTGAAATGTTAATTCTTAAAATTTTAACTATCTATAATTTTAGTCTAATTTTTGGTTATATAGTTTTAATCCTTAATTTTTAATTATTTATATCTCTGTTTAATTTTTAGCTGAATTATTCATGTTTTTTTTAGACATCACACAAATTAGAGAGAGATAATGATAAATACATTATACTTGTGAATTAACATGTAACTAAATATAATTTTATAATGATTTAATATATTTTTAAAACTAAAATTAAATAAAATTTTAAATATCGAAAAAAATTAAACAATCAAAATTATGTAAAAAAATTCAAAGAACATAATTACGTTTGATTAAAAATTAAGAACAAAATTTATAAAAAGCTTAATAAAAATTAAAAATTAAGTTAAATATAGAAACCAAAATAATTAAGTCTATTATTTGTTATATATATTCATTAAATTTGAGTGCAATATCATTTACACGTAAATACTCCATTCTGATAATTAACCGTGTTCGTATGTCAAAATTAATATCTTCTATTCAAATATTATTTTTTTATATTTATTAATAATCAAAATCCAATTTACAAGAAACGTTGAGTGAATAAGAAAAGATAGAGCCATAATCATTTGCTCAGTCTTTTGGCATAAAAATGTTAGGAACGCGCAAGAATGACACCGAGTGGGACTATCCAACTTAGCATCGTAATATTCCTTTTTTCTTTTTTTCTTATATCTCAGAATGTCGTGTGAAATTTCAATGGTGCCTTCTGACGTAGAATCTTTCATCATATCATAACCGTGTGACGTGTGTTTCTTACTCTCTTTCCTTTTCATAATTTTATATTGTAGGTATAAAACATCATTTATCAATTTTATTAATAATTAATTTCTATAAATAAATTGAACTGATAATTTTGAATAGTATCTCTCTGTCCAACTATATTTTCTCATCATCAAAAATTTAAATATAAAATTTTATATTTAATAACTATTGTTACACAAAGTTTAGAGAGTTTAAGTCCCTCTAAATCAACATTTTTGTGATAATTATAATGGAATTTTCTTTAAAGTTTTTAGGAAGGGTTTGTCGATACAAAAACATAACAACCTAGTTATAGGGAGTATCAGAAATTAAATTTTCTTTCGTTACACTAATTCTAAAAAATTTAGTATTAGAATAATCATCTCACAGACAATTCAGAACCATCACGTGGTCGTCATGTTATTTAATTATAAGTATTTTTTTGATTTTGTATCTTTACCGTAATATATGAAATTGACAATCTTTTATTCTAAAAATATGTTTGTTGTCAATGTAGTATAATTTAATTTAAAAAAAAAAGTGTTTGTTAGATATAATTTTGATTTTTTTTCTGTATTACATTAAAGTCATCTTATTTTAGTATAATTTTAGTATAGTGTGGTCTGAACAACTTTAATTTGTAATTATATCATATCAACATGATTTCTTTCAATCAAAACGTATCCGGTCATTTATAGAAGAAAATAAATTATCCATTTTAAATATTATAACAAAAAATTACATCAATGTAGAAAAATATAATTTCAATTATTTAGTTGCTCAATTTTGATTATTGAATGACTCAATCAAGAGATAACTTGATCAAAATAATTTTCTTTTTAATACACAAACACCGCACTTAATTTACTGATAACAAGTGATACAAATAATAAATATTACCAATCTAAATTAAAAATGTTCAAAATAGTTAAATAAAATTTAAATAGCATCTTAATAAAATAACTAAAAATGCTGTTAAACCATACTTTTTCTTAATAAAATTAATGACTTTTTCATTTTCTTTTTACTACATTAAGTTTATTTGTCTTATGTTTACTTTTAGATTGGCACAATGTAAATAAAATAAAATTAACCATGTCACCAATCTTCATTTTAACTTTCACATAAAGAATTCATTCAAAAGTGGGAGAATAAAATAAACTAATCAATGCACCTATGTTTGCAATCAAGTTTTTAATACCTAAAATTCTAAGAGTGGAAAATAAGAAATAATTGAAGCTTTTGACCAAGTCAGAGATGTGCGAACGTAGCCTTTTTCCCAGTTCAAACCTTACTTCCCACCAACACCAATGTTGGTGGGCAATGTTGGACTATTTTCTTTCCCTTTTCTGCTACCGCGTGAGATCTTGATAGCGAAAAGACATAAAAGCCCTCTCACATTATTCTTTAGTAAAATGATGACACAACGTTTCAACAAAGATGAAACTAACATGTTCTTCAAAGTTACTTTCTTCTTCTAACTTTCAATTTCAACTTATCTTAATATATATCTATACTCTTTTAATTTTGGTTGTTGTAAAATTTTAATGTACGTTTTTTAGTAAAAACATAGATCGTAGAAAGATAATCTATAAGTATTAATTTAATTTTTATAGGTTTTATCAAGTTACATCAATTTTTTAATTTTGTTGGAAACTTACAAGAATTCTATAAGATTTATATTTTAATTAATGTTTTATTTATTTATTAACAGGAATATATATTTTGAAAACAAAAAATATTTTATATTTTTATAACAAGATTTTAAATTTAATTTTATATTAAATTATTTTATAAGATTCAAATTTTAATCCTATAATATATTATACATAACAAATAGCGAAAATTTAATTATTTATATCTACATCTAGTGGGGAGGGAAAAATGAACTACTCTATCCAATGGTTTTGAGACTTGTAGTGTGAAATGAATCTCACATGTCAAATCACTTACGTGTTATTCATAGAAATTGTAAAAATTCAAGAGATTAACATCCACACAAGTTATATTTATTAGTAATTTAGTCTTTATCTTTTCCCTTTCGTCTTATCCAAACGGACCAAACAAGAGAGGTGGAATTCCAAGATAGGAAAATAATTGACAGAAGAATTTATTGTTTATTATTTATAAGCTATCTAAGTTTGAGTTGTAAGTAGCCTCCACTTTTGTATGATTAGAATAATCACCCCTTAACAGATTTTCATGATCACATTAGGGAAATGTTTAGACAAGTACAATGACTATTCTCATAAACTTGATGACTAAGTGCATACCAGTGTTTTTAGAACCAATTAATTATACATTCAACAACAAAAAAGAAAAAAAAAACACTAATTGGATCGATCTAGTGAATGATCTAATGTCTCCTAGCATGATAAATCACAACTTAATTTTTTTTTTTAAAGTTGTAACTATATTTAATGTTTGATCATGTTTTAAGCAATATTATCTCTAAAATATATATTAGGGGAAAACTAAAAAAAAAAAAGAAGAAGTCATACTTAAATTAGCTTTTGTCTTTTATCTTAGTTTAAACATTTTATAAATATACAAATAGTATATAAGGTTAGGTTTCACTTATCTTATTTTTCTGCCTAAAGTTATTTTAGACTTTAAAGGTTCAAATATAACTTTGATTTTTTTTTTCTATTTTTTAATCCGTAAGTTTGGTCTCTTAATTTTTTAAAGTATATAATTTGATCAAACTCTCAATTTTATCTATATTTCTTTCTTTACTTTTTATTTTACAAAATTGATTTTAACTGTATTTTAAATTATTAGGCTATAGAGTTCTATTGAATTAAAATAAACGAACTAAAATATAAAAATAATGGATTATGAAAATAAAATTGTGGATTTTTAAAATAAAGAACTTGATATGTCAATTTTAAATTATTGAGACTTTAAGTGACTTTAAACTTCATGATTTTAAGCTTCATCTTAAATCAATAAATCATATATGAGGTTGTGATGATAACAAGTATTTTATATGTTTAAATATGTTTATTTAAAATATAATCTTATAACTTGAAATTAATTAATTAGACCAGTCACAATTATAACGTGTTCATATAAATTTTATGTTACACATTCTCTTATACCATATAATCTTATAACTTGAAATTAATTAATTAGACCAGTCACAATTCTCAAATGATTTTTTAGATTCTTGTTTTACTAAATATCTAGTCTAGCTTTAAAACTTTATTGAACCTTATTTCTACCCTCAATTGTTTCAATAAAATATGAAATGTGTTTGCCTTATTTTTAAATAGTTTTTAAAAGGAAAAAGCTGAATATAACATTTATTTTTTTATGTTTTAGCTTAAAAAGAGATGACTTAGGATAGAAAGAGAAAAAGAAAGAGAAACATGTGATAAAAATATTAATATTTTAATATGTTTTTTATTTTTTAATTTAAAAAAACTAATACATATTACTGTATTACTTCTTTTGTTCTGGAATATCTTTCACCGAACTTTTTTTTATGTTATAACATAGTTGTTTTCTTTTCCTTTTATAAAAATTAATTTGCTTCATTTTAAAGTGTTTTTTAAAATTTCTTCATGTTTCCTTTGAATGCACATAAATAATTAAAAAAGATCAAATATTACAGTTCATGTTATTTTTTAATTACTTTTCATAATGTAACATATTTGAGAACTATATTTTAAAAATTAAAGAGGTTAAATTTCCTAAAAGAAATGGAAGAAAAATAAGTTTTTAAAATTATTAATGGAAGTTACAGTTCTTATTAGATCCATGTTCAATAACCTCTTTCTTTAGTTTTAATTATGTGCTTTAACAATTAAGTGTAAAACATAAATTTTGTATTAGATCATGTTAGATATAAAGTATTATGTTTAACTTAATGAATTCAAGTCGTGGGGTTGGATAAATACTAACCTTATTTAAAATATGTTTCATTTAACAAATATAAATGTTGTGCACATGCATTACTTAATAAGTTTTTACTTAAATAGACAATAAGTATCTTTCCTCTCACAAATATAAGCTTTAACTATTTATAGTACACATCAAACTTTAATAAATATTTATTTTATTTTTATTGGGATTGTACATTTTTTCATTATTACAAGAAGGGTGGTGATACTTTCATACCACTGTTTATTTCCTACCTCCATTTAACACTCTTATATATTATTATTTTATTATTTATATAATACTTTATTACATAAAACAGTGTCAAATGGGATACAAAGATGAACAGTGGTGTCAAATAAATATTTCTCTTACAAGAAAGATCTTGCAATATCTTGAAGAGTGTGCTGAAATATACTTCATACAAATAACATTTTAGGAAAAGGTTGGATGTCATTGTTGTGAAGTCAGCCAATTGTATCAGGCCATGTGCTTTACTCAAATGGTAAAGTAAAGCTACTTGTCTATACTTATAGATGTATTGTCAAAGAAACCACACACATTTAATGCTAAGTAAAGAACATTTAATACGTCTCATATCTTCAAAGCATGGTAAGATGTAAGAAGTAGTAGTATAAGAAGACCCTTACAACCATAAAAGATTTGCAATGATTCGTTTATTTTCAAACTATATATAAAGAAGATCTTTGTGAAGAATGGATGTTGATGAAAATCTTACAACAAGAATGAGCACAAGATCTTGAGATAGCCTTTGTAGTTGTCAGGAAGAACATTGTTCGTGTCTGAGAGTAACCTAAAAGAGTAAACAAATCTTATATTTGTCGTAAGACGTAATCTCTCTTTTAGTAAGCAATTCAATGATCTTTTATATCACATTCTTTGTAAATCTTTTGGTTTTAGTCAAGACTAGTTGTGTTCTAAAGAATATTTAAGGTTTTAGCTAGGAGTAACTGCATGCCAAAAAATACTTAGGGTTTTAACAACAAATGACTATGTTCCAAAAAATACAGAGGTTTTAACCAGGAGTGGTTATGTTTCAAAGAATACTTTTAATAAAGAATCATTGCATGTCCAAAATTACTTCGGGTTGGTTTTTCTAGGAATGATTGAGGTATAAAAAAAATACTTGTATTTTGCAGCATTGGTTTGCTTAGTGAAACTTGATTAGTTGATCAATAAATAAGTATAAAATTATAAGATTAAATCTTTCTTTCACTAAATTACTTCATTAACATTGGACTAACTAAATAAGGAGAGATTTTATAAATTACGTTTTTCAAGATCTTTTACAGACCATCTATTAATTCAAAATCTCGCCTCTAATTGAGAGCTTCATCGTAATTCAACCCCCTCTTTTTTGGTAACCTATTTTCATAGTTGGTATGAGGTTTCAGCCTCTATACGAGTTTAACACCTCACTGTGTCTAAAGGGAAGATCCACATGGTTTGGATGGAAGGATGATTCATTAATGATAGAGTATCTTTTACAAGGTCACCAACGTTTTTAGGAGAGAACTATCTTTCATGGAAGAACAATATAAAGATGTACATCAAGCCCTCTCATTATCAGTTATTGCCTATCATAATTAAATGAAATATCGGTATTTAGTCTGGATCATCTTTATATCTAACTCAATATATAAATAAATTTCATTTCTTTAAAAAAAATATTAATTAAAAATATATAAAGTATGATTTGATAGAAGATACTTTTTATGTATATTTTACGTGATTAAATTAAATAATTATTCACGTTATAAAAAAAATACTAAACAAAGTATATATACTTATTTTTGTTTATGTCATGTCATGTGGTTGATGTCTTTGTGCGAGAATAATAAAAAGTGAAATAAAAATATTTATGTTTTTTTAAACTCTTAATAAGTGTATAACAATTTTATAAAGGAAACCTTACACAGAGAATAAATACACCTTTACTCTTAGTAAGAAGGGACGTGAATTCACATTGAAGACATTTACTACACACTATATTCAGCTCTACAGAAAACATTTACAAATATCATAACTGCTTTACTCCTTTAGATTATAAATTAATTACATATTTTACAAAATATGAAAGATTCTAACAAATTCTCATTCTAGAATATATTCTTACAAAAATATACTAATTTTAAATTATTTTGGATTTAAAACTGATTTTTTTAAGTAATAGCAATTTTAAAATCGATATTAAACTGATTTATAAGCATTCAAACTAATTTTTTAGAACATATAATTTTTTATTAAAATCCAATTCAATTATTCAGATTTGTACCTATGGAAATCTAAACGTCTCTTTTAGAAAATGTCAATTTCGATTTGAATTGAATTTTAAAAATCCAATCCTTCACACCCCTTAACGTATGCGATTGAACGATGTGTTCTAAGACTCTACTCCAAAGGTAAATTCATCTACAAATTCTATTAAGAAAACTAAGTTTATGTCAAACACGCAAACGTATAAGAAAAATGGACGATCTTTTTGCGTTAAATTTACATGCAGTTTTTAAGATTGGACATTTCCTGCAACATCTAGAAAAGTTTGAGTCCTTTGCCAGAAATAACACTATGATCTTGTTTCACTTAGTGGATTTATAATAGAGTTGGGAATGTCACATTTGCCCAACAAAATAGGCTTAGCGAATCTCGTACAAATATGATGAATTTTAACTACATTAAATTTACTCCGTGAGATTATGCAGAAAATAAAAGTATAGGGTTTCTACTTAATCCAACCAATGAATTCATTCTCCGATTGATTTTCATTCAATGAATGGAGATGCTGAAAACTATTTCTTCTATTTTGGAAAATTTGCTCACACAAAAAATATTTAAGGCAATTTGTCAAATTATAAATACCAAAATCTTACAACCCAAGGTCTACAAATTTGTAGAATCTGATTGTTCATCACTTCCTTTCATCCTCACAATTTTTTATTTTTTTACTTTTCGTCACTTTCTTTCATCCTCGCAATTTTTTTCCCCTCTCTTTTCCTTTAATCATTTTCTCCTCAAGCAAGCCACTAGTTCACTGAGTGCTTTCTTCTACTTAAACTTTTTCTCCTTTCAATTACTTAAGGTATTTGAGAGAAGTAGCAAGGTTCTTGAATTGTAAGACCTTAACCATTAGGATTATTATTTTAAAAGAAATTGTTTTTCTGTATTAGTGATATTTAAAAGGTAAAACTTGTGACTTCATGCTAGGTGGGAAATGTTTTCTGATTATATCATACTTGATATTAGGAATATTGATTAAGTATACTATTTTTTTTGTTTATAATATGAAACATGGGATTGTACTTAATATGATGACATGAATTTACGACTTGATTTAAACATCTTTTATGTGAAAGTAAAATTGTTTTAGCTTTCAAGGTTTTAATTCTACTAAGGTGTAAAAATATTAAAGATTTGAGTTTTTCAGGGAGGATGTAAATATTAGGAATTAATGCTTTAATGTTGTTAATATGTTTGGTATAAGAAAGTATATAACAACTATTTGTTAAATTCAGCAACATTAAAGTTATCAGGACATAAATGTTCTAAGGATTGAATTCCTCTAGGACGTATATTATGAGGGATTTATGACATATATAGAAGGGACACCTCTCATATATCTGAAAACATATTGTCACAAGCACATTGAAAAGTTAAGAAAGTTTTTGAGTAACAAGTATATTTGACTATTTTCAACACTTGGACACTTTATTAAGAAAGTTTTTATGTAACAAGTATATTTTACTATTTTCAACACTTGGACATTTTATTATGATGAAATCTTTTGTATGATTCTTATACTCGATTTGATTAAATGGATAACTACGTGTTATATTTTTCTTTTAACTACTCACCGAGTATATCTCACTTAGTAATTTATGATTTTAGCGAAACAACTTTAATAATACTAAGTCACTAGATGCATACAGATTCAATATGGAAAGTTCAAAAGTAGCTTACAAGATTTTAATTTATGTATTTTAGATATGTTGTTTATGATATATATTATAACAAAGTTCTAATTAAATTTTTTTATACTCTTATTACTTGTTCATCTAGAATTGTGTTAAACCAGATTATGTTGAGAAATATATATATCGGTATTAGCCATGATATGTAAAAATATTTTTTTTATCATAAATCACGTGTTATTCATATATGTTATGATAAATGTTATGACATATATGTTATGATAAATGTTATGACATATATGTTATGATAAATGTTATGACCAAATTAATTTGAAGTGTTACATTATGGTTGTTAAAATAAAGTCCTACAATGATATAAATAAGGATGAAAAAGAGCTTGTTAAAGAAAGAGAAGAAGGGCATAAAAGAATTCAAACAAGAAACATGACAAAGAAAGATAAAGAAGAAGAAATATGAAGGAGATTTCAAGGGAGGTTGGCTACAGAAAGATTCAAGGCCTTAGAATGTGAGATTAGAGGATTGTTCTTAACTAGTTCTTAGTTTTTAGGGGAACTTGAGAGAGGTTAGAACTTGATGGTTAATACTTAAGGAACCTTGGTTGAATTTCAAGAGAGTTAGAAGTGTCTTTTAGAGCTTCTAAACTATCACGTCACTCACATTAGCAGATGGATTAGTTGAAATATTCCGTTTGACTCTTCAAGCTTTCAAGACACATTTTTTACCATTGGAACTCCTTGAGTAGGTGCCACATGTGTTTCCCTCTCTAAGTCATTATTGCTTCTCACATGTAATCATTACATCTCCCTCATTTCAAGGAACTATCCATATTCACTCTCCGATTTCAAGGGGTGAAGAGATGCTAATCATGTTTGGTGGAGCTAACTTATGATTAGTAAAGTTAAATCTAGTTTCTTGTCTCTTCTTGTCCTCTAGGCCGAACTCTTCCATTATAAATATGAGTTTGTGAGAGTTTGACTTTTCTCTTCTCTTATTTTGGTTCTTATCTTGAGAAGCTTTTTCAAGTGGTGAATCTCCTTACACTTATCCTTTAGTTCTTGGATTAAAGGTGGAGTGTTTTTAATCATTTCTTTTTCTCAATTCATTTTTACTTTCATTTCTTTACTTGTTCTTTTTTTTCCCTTTGAATACTAATAAGAATCGCATGGGTTTCTCCTTGGTTTGCTTCTTGCTTGCGCAATTTGCTTTGTATTTTCATGGAGTTTCCCTCCTTTATCACCTCTTGAGTTTATCAAGATCCTAATATTCACATCAAACAAATCTCAACTTATTTTGATTAAGTGCTTTTATAATAAAGTATAAACATGATTTTGAATATTAGATCATGATAGACGTAAGTGTTTCGTCTGATCATTAGATGTATAACATCTTGCATACATATCTTCGTCTAATAAGCTAACACTTGATGGACGATGGAGATACGTAGTCTAAAAGCATTTCATGGTACATCTCAAATATTATAAGTGTTTATTATATGTAAGCAGAAAATGTTCATTTCTTCCATCTTACAAGATGATCTCGTGATCAAATATCTATTGAAGAATGTGCAAAACTATTTCACATTAACAACCATTTTGAAAAGATTGAATGTCAACTTTACGAAGACCATCAACCTCGTACAATCTTTCTTGCTCTAGTTTGGATAGAATTTGTCTTACCTAGGCCTGATAAGTCATATAATATATTATAATATTGCTTAAAGAAGAGATATGTAATTAATGTTGCATAAAAAATATTTAATGCATCCATACGCTTGAACGTGGACAAACACAACTTGAAGAAGAAGAACTCCTCCTACACTCACAATGCATCCTTTCTTGTGTATCCTACCTATTTTTAAAGCTGGTATCAGAGTTCAAGCTCTAAAAGGTTAAGCACCTAACAACTGTTAGAGGTAATGATCCGACACATGCTATTAATGGAATGACATCTTATCATCAAGGGAGCATCCTTACAAGGTCACCAACATTCCTAGGATAAAAATTTCTCCACTGGAAAGACAAGATGAAGATGTATATCAAGTTCACATATTATCAATTATGGACAATCATAAACAAAGGAATTATTAAAATTAAAGCTCCAGAAGAATACTAGACATAAGAGGAGTTTAACTTTATGTAGTTAAGCAATAAAGTCAGGTACACACTTATTTGTTCTTTATAAAAGAAATGAATATAGAAAAGTTTATAGGTTGAAACCTACCAAGGAGATCTAGGAATCCTTCAAGATCAATTATGAAGAAAACGAGGATGTTTAACTGAGGAAAGATATCACCCTCATGTGTTAGTATGAGCCATTCACCATGAAGGATGGTGATACTATAGATGTTATCTTCGGAAGAATGCAAGTTCTTTTGAATGGGCTAGAATTTTTAGGAAAATGTTTTTCTGAAGCTCAGGTCTACTTGAAACTTGTCAGATAACATGCCAAAGTTTTGGTAACCTAAAACTACAACCATCTAGGAGACACATGATTTGATGAAGCTCACATGGGATGAACTTCTAGGAATCATGAGAATGCATGTGAAACATCTCCAAGATTATGACCAAAAGGAAACCTCAACAACGTTAGGCAAAAGTCTTTAAGCAAGGTCTGCATTAAAACAAAATCAATATAAACATAACTAGAGCTCTGAGTTTTCTAGAGGAGTAAAATGATTATTTCGAGGTCAAGTTGAAAAAAAAATCAATTGATGACAAAATATCATTGATATACAAGAAGTTTAAGTAGATGCTTAAACACAAGGGTCAAGAAAACAAAAGATTTGGCAGCAAAAGAAAGAAAAACTTCATCAAGAAGAAGAATGAAAACAACAAAAAGGTCATTTGCTATGAGTGTAGAAGACCAAGGCTTATAAGGAGGGAATACCCTAAGCTGAAGAAGAAACCACGATTAAAAAAGAAGAGTCTGATGGCTATGTGGGAAGAATTAGCTTAGACTCTTGGTCAAACACCAAACAAGCAATTTATATCTCATGGTACATGTAGAAGATGAGGAAACATCTAATCTAAAAAAATATCCTTTGAAACAACATTAAACTCATCATATTCATTGTTAATGAAAATAACGAGAATGATATTTCTTAAGAGGATCTTCTCACTAGTTGCATAAAAGTTTTGAGCAATATTTTAAGCTTAAACAAAAAATTAAAGCTTTGGTTATAAAAACTGAAAATCTTAGAAATAATTAGTTAACAATTGAGGAGAAAATGCCAAAGTCTAAAATAGACTCAAACATAAGATTCTAAGAAAATGAAGGTTTAGAAGGAAAGATAACATCTCATAATCATGTTTTTTTTTTCTTAAAAAAAATTAGAGTTCCAAATCTCTAAATCTTCTTTTCTCAAATTCTAGACATGTATAAGATAAGTCTGGTCTTGGCTATGACCTAAAAAGTAACAAAAATATTAAAATGTTAAGGTTGTTTGTCATCACTATGGTAAGTTTGTGCATGCCAATGTTTGAAGCAAACATAAAAGGCAAACAAGCAAAGCTAACAAGAAAAGGCCTAAAAGGATTTGAGAGCCAAAAGAAATCATTACTCGTGTTGCATATTTGCTTTATAGGAAGAGGTCAAGAACTAAGTTGGTTCCTGTGTAAAGGAAGGTCATGGCATATGACAGGTGCAAGGCCTACATTCCTCAAGTTAAGGCACCATGATAGACGCAAAGTAGCCTTCAATGACATAGATAAGGAAAAATATCAGGTATCATTACAATATGTATCTCTTCTCTTGTCTCGATAAAAAATATGCCTTATGTTGAAGGACTCAAATATAGCCTACTCAGCATAAGTCAACTATGTGACAATAATTGCACGGTCTCTTTCAAGAAGGATCAACGTATAGTGTATATGTTTTATGGACAAATCATCTTTTCAACTAGATGACAAAATAATCTATATAAGATTGATCTTATAGATCCTAGTAAGCAGACAATAACTTGTCTGCTTTTCAAAGAAGATGAAATATGACTTTGGTATAATAATCTTAGGCAACTAAATCTAAAATACATTTCAAAACTTTCAAAGAAAAAACTTGTTAGATGTCTACCAAATCTTTCATGGAAAAACCATATTCTTTGTGAAGCATACCAATAATAGAAACAAATTAAAAGTTCATTTAAATCCAAAAAAAATTGTTTCAACTGCTAGACCTTTATAACTTATGTACATTTATTTTGAACCATGAGAACGCTCAGTTTAGGTGAAAAAAAAAATATGGTATGGTTATAGTAGATAATTATTCCAAATTTACATGAGTACTCTTTATAACTGATAAGAACATCTCTTTTTAAGGTGTTTGAAATATTCTAAAAGAAAGTGTAGATGAAGAAGGGTTTTTGCATCTCAAGCATCAAAAGTGACCATGACACTCAGTTTGAAAATGGAAAGTTTGAATCGTTCTATTAATCCAATAGTGTACGTCACAATTTCTTTTCATCAAGAATACCTAAACAAAATGGAGTTGTGGAACTGAATAATAAAACTGTCTAAGAGATTACTAGAACAATACTTTGTGAGAAATCATTGCTAGAAAAATACTTTTGGGTTGAAGCAATTAACACTACTTGTTTTATACAAAATAGAGTTTTCACCAAACCATTGTTAACTCCTTATGAACTATAGAGGGATAGAAAACCCAATATTGTTATCTCCAAGGTTTTGGTTATTCTAGTTATATCCTTAACACCAACAATCAAATTGGAAAATTTGATTCCAAAGTTTATAAAAGTATATTTTTGGGCTATTCAAAAAAATCAAAGACTTACAAAGTTCACAACTTTCATACTTTAGCTGTTGAAGAAATCATAAATATCAAATATTTGAACAAACTGATAGGAGACTATCATATATAGAAAATGACTTTGCAGATCTTCACATAAAAACATAAGATGCAAATCAAGTAAATACAAGAAAGTATCAAATGCAACAAGGTCATTGGATGTTTTTCAAAGGATCACACGTGTCAAACCTAATAGAAGGACTAGAGGTTCATTTCTTCTCACCCTCAAGACCACATCCTTGGTAAGATAAATGAAGGTGTGAGGATCAGATCCTCTTTTAGAGATGAAACATCTTAGTCATTTCACCAGAAACAACGTCTAGATGTTGGTTCCTTCACTTAAAGATCAATGTATGATCGGGACAAGATGGATCTTATGCAACAAGCTTGATAAGGAAGCAAAAATGGTAAGGAATAAAGCTAGATTAGTAACACAAGACAAAGAAGGTATAAATTTTACCGAAACCTTTGCTCTTGTTGCAAACTCATAAGCAGTAAGAATTTTTTAGCCTTTGCAACTCACAAAAAAAACACTAAGATTTTTCAATTGGATGTTAAAAGTTCTTTTATTAATGGTTTTATTAAAGAAGAAGTCTTCATAAAACAAACTCCAAGTTTTGAATACCCTTCCAAGTCAAACCATATTTGGAAACTTAAATTGGCGGTCCTAAACAAGCTTTTGGAGCTTGGTATTATAGACCATGCAATTTTCTTCTTGAAATTATACGAGACAATGTTGATACAACCTTAGTTCGAATATAGAACGATAAGAATTTTATTATTGTTTAAATATATGTTAATGATTTATATTCGGTGCTACTAATGAAATCCTATATAATTACTTTTTTTTTTAAATTAATGTAGGGTGAGTTTGAAGTAAGTATGATGGGAGAATTGAAGTTCTTCTTAGGACTTCTGATTAAACAACAAGAGAAGAACATCATCATACATTTGACATGAATAAAAGTTTTAGACTCTCCCTAAACAATTTTGTAGTGATGTTCATATACAATATTTTGATTTATTCTAAGACCTTAAAAAACCTTGAAAACACTCTAGGGTTGTTTTTTAAATTCAATATCCTAGGAAGGAGTATTTGTACACCCAAATAAATTAAGTGTAGTGCTAGAGGAGAAGAGACCTAACTCAATATCACAAATTAGAAGTTTCTTAGGTTTACCTAAATACTATAGAATGTTTATTAAGGGATTTTATAAATTATTCCTATTTTGATCATTCTTACCAGGAAAAGAAAATCATTTTTTTGTGTGTGAAGTGATAGGTCTGAACAAAGTTTCAAGAGTTAAAAGAGAAATTAACCACCACCTTAATACTAATTATTCCTATCCTCCAACGAGAGTTTAAATCATTTTGTTATGCTTGAAAGAGAGGTGTAGGATATGTGTTAGTGCAAGATAAGATGATAGTTTATTTTGTGATGTTTATTGATCACAAAGTCTCAAATATTTTTTTTTATCAAAAGAAGCTAAAGAAGAAGTAGAGGAGATTAATATAATTTTCAAAAGATTATGATTTCAAACTAAAATATCATTCATGAAAAGCCAATGTTGTGGTTTATGCATTGATTAAAAAATTCTTCATATTACCTGTATACTTGTTCAAGAATAATTATTGTTAGAAAAATTTAGAAATTTTAACCTTAGAGTTCAAATGGAAGGCCCGAACAAAAAGTTTTAAAGGATAACAACTCTAGTGATTTGAGGTCAAGATTATGTGTGGCAATAGTAGTAGAAGAAGAAGATTGAAGGACAACTTGCTCAGCTAATACCTTAGCTTCCTTTAGTTGTTTGTGTTGTTTCTTCTAATTGTTCTTTCAAATTTTAGATTGTCAAGTAATGGTTCTAAAGAAACAGTCATCATTGTCTAGATGATACCTCACATACATAAATAATATGAACTACATGAGAATTTAGCTGGTTACATTTAACCCGAACAAAAATAGGTCTAACTCTTCATTGTCATGATGAGTATAGAAAAGAAAGGATGAATGATGGAGGAAGGTAGATAGCTAAGAAGGAAAATAGAGGTATTCAAAGAAGCTCTAAAACCAAAAGTTTGAAAAATGAATCTCCCTTTAACTAGGCAAATAATGGCAAATAATGATCCCTTATCCTCTTGAAGAGAGAGGAAAAAATGAGCCAAAAGTGCCATGTTAAAAAAGTAGTGCCCAACACAAGTTATTCCACATTAGGAGTAGGCACACAAGGGGAGGAAGTGAGTGGGTGCACTACAAAAAATTCTCGATTTACCTACGGATTATTACGAATAAATTTTTATCTATAGGTAAATTTAGTACTACATACGAATTTTACTTACGAATCTATTTCATATAGATTTTACCTACGAATTTTATCTATGACAAAATCTATAGGTTATATATGGATCCTAATTAGTAGGTAAATTTGGCATTACCTATGAAACCAAGTCCATATGTAACAGATTTTTCCGTAGATAATATTAATAATTAATTTTATTAAAATTATTATTATTATTAACATTATTAATATTTTTATAATAATAATAATAATATATTATTATTGTTACTGTTATTATTATCAATAATATTAAAATTATTATTA
>Ga0099825_1004799_pt1 | contig 17619 bp, 3 predicted proteins | sample SiratroredBW_FD_76838 | JGI IMG/M metagenome (GOLD analysis project Ga0099825, IMG submission 76838) | Root nodule microbial communities of legume samples collected from California, USA - Siratro red BW | ecosystem: Host-associated > Plants > Roots > Nodule | place: USA: California | collected...
AACACTCAGTGGAATATGTGATTAACCTACATATCAAAACATGCGGTGTTGAATTTCAGACCACTGCACTTAGAAGCAATATTAGAATTGTGAAGTAAAAATAATGTTTGAACTTGTGTAAGAAACATATCAAAACATTCGGTGTTGAATTCTCACTTAGGGTGTGAGTTCCCAATTACATACGAACTAGCAATTATTTCTTAATTTTAAGCTTTTGAGTCTGGAAGCTGAAGAGCTTGACTTGTTATTTTGTATACTTATAAAGCAATAAGCATCAGGGGCTGAATGTGAATGTGTTGGAAGAATGATTTATAGTTTTAGCTGGAAGTTTTTCAGTAAAGAGTGACAACTTGCCAGTGTAACTATAATTAAATTATATGGCAATTCGTAGGAAGTCTTTAAATATATGAAACCAGAGGGGTATGCAAACTCTCTTTCATATCTTGACATGCAAAACAAGTTATATTGACTGGTAATTACCCATCCCGGTAACCAAATCTTACAATTTGTATGCATGAATAAATAATGATTTAGCCCCATATCTATCGATATGGGCATTTGGTCCAGTGGTATGATTCTCGCTTTGGGTGCGAGAGGTCCCGAGTTCGATTCTCGGAATGCCCCTATTTTTTTCCATTTTTATCTGTTCCTGTATTATTTTCATGTGTGTTTGTTATTTTTTTTATAAGCCCATGCATTTGTTATTGACTAGACATAAGCATGCGCTGCATTCTCTGCCAGTCAGTGAGAGAAGAATACTTCCAGCTGTGTTTCTTTCACCAAAAGACCAGGAGAAGATGTGAATTATTCTTATCAATCTGGTAGCATTATTGCATCCGCAGTTAAGCACAAAGACTGCTCGCCATGCCATGAGACACTTAGTTGATTGACATCTGTATCTCTCTGTTAGTTTGAAAGTATCAATCAAAACTCTGAGATTGGTATGTGATCTTCTGTTTCAATTTGGACTTTGCATTCTACAATGAAGAAATATTGTCAAATCAACTATATTATTTCAAATTGAATTAGGAAGGAGATCGTGAATTGTTGTCTTCTCCATGATGCCTGGCATAGCACTAAAAAATATCAATTTTAAAAAAACTTTATTAGCACAACTTGCACAATTATTTATTCTTGTCAGTTACACATGTAGCATTACTAAGTATCCAATTTTATAGTATTTAATACACAGATGCGATGTGTGATAAACTGCATATCAAATCACATGTTGTTTGATATTATGTAATGCAGTTTGAAAAAGAAACGAACAACTAGTTTGACACCAAATTAAATTACTTTAATCAGCTTGAATCAATCTCAAATTCAACACACAAACAGGTACATGTGGCAAAACTTCAGTTTTTTATTTAAAATGTTGTATAAGCGAATCAACAACCGTACTGATGTTTGTGGAGTTCTTTTGTTATATTAAGAAGCAAGGAACTTCTTCACACCAATGGATTTCAGCCCCCTTAACTTGTGAAATGAAAAAACATTAAAAGTACAAGTAATGTTTGAACTCTTGAAAAAGAGCATGCTATCATTTTAGCGATGTGATGCAGTAAAAGAGAGATGTAGAAGTTAGAAATAAAGTTTTAACATTAGAATCTACCTTAAATTAATTACATCAAATTGATTGATTAGTTTTTTATAATTACAAACAATAGGCATTATGGTTTACTGCTAAATATTATCCTTTTGTAGCTTTGGAAGTAGTAGACAACTTTTCTTGATAGTGTCTGTTTAAATAATAACAGACATGATTGCCTTGGGATGAAGAAAGTGATATGAAAACAGTTTCAGCTGGGATTTTTCTGTACCAAGTAACGGCTTGCCACCGAAAATGGGGTAGAACTGAAGTCATTGTTGACCTTTACATATAAAACTAGAGGGGTAAATTGTAAACTCTCTTTGATATCTTAGTTAGTAAAATGAGGTACCTTTACTGTTAATTCTCTATCCAGGTAACCGTGCTCATTTATAAGCAAGTTTACAATAATGCTGCTGGCAACGTGGCATGCATGAACAACTTTAATATAAAAACAGGCATATATTTGACTTGGGGATCAGCATTTCAATAAGGGCATTTGGTCTAGTGGTATGATTCTCGCTTTGGGTGCGAGAGGTCCCGAGTTCGATTCTCGGAATGCCCCACACTTTTTTAAATTTATTTGTCCTGTATTTTTTTTGTGTGTTGGTCCTGGACATGGAATGGCATGTACTGCACTCTAAGCCCCCCCCTATTTTCATATTTAATGTTCTGTATTATTCTCATGCGTGTTTGCCATTCTTTTTCTGAGTGTGTTCTTTACATTGACTAGGCACAAAGACATGCACTACATTCCACCATGTTTGCCAGAAGCAGTACTTGCAGTTCTGTTTCTTCCATGACAAGAACTGGAGAAGATGTGTATCAATCTGGCAGAATTAGCCTTTAGAGTTAGATGGATTCCCAGGGGGCACGCAGAAGTTACTTCCATTTTTGTATCTGTCCCATGGTTTGCAAGCATCAGTTACAACACTGATATAGTGGTATGCAATCTTATATTTGTTTCAAAAACATTTGAACTCTGCGTTGTGCAATGAAGTGCTTGCTAAATCAACTATATTATTTCAAAGTCTATAAGGAAGGAGATTGTGAATTGTTGTCTTGTCCATGATGCCTAGCACCCAAATATACCAATTTTAAAAGTGTGAATGAGTTCAAATTGCACAATTATTTATTCTTGTCCATTTGACATGAAGAATTATTAAATATCTTATTTTATAATATTCAACACCAGATGTGATATGTAATCACATGCCCTTTGCAGATGTTATGTAAGCCAGTATGCAAGGGTAAAGAAAAACTAGTATGATACTGAAAGAACTTCAGTCTACATGATTCAGTCTCTAATGTAATGTACAAACAGATACATATAGAAAAACATAATCTATCTTAAGATAATTTGTCCATTTTTGTTTATTAGTTATTTTATATTAGCAAATAACAAGCTTCAGGATCGATTTTTAATATTTTCAATTGCACACAATGTTTGAACAAATGTATGTGCACAATGGTGTATTCAAATCCATTGCACATGTAATTTGCAAGTATCTTATTTTTCACTTTACAGCACTAAGATGGAATATGTGATTGGCTACATATCCAATTATGAGGTGTTGGATTTGGTGTAAGCCAGTCGGTAAAGAAAAAAAAAACTGGTAAGACACCAACATAACTTACTTCCTTGACTTTGGTACAGACTGTAATGCAACTTAGAAACTGATAGATATTGCAAAACTTCAGTTCTTTGGTTGCAAAAGTTTTATGAGCTGATCAACTACTGTAACAATGTTGGCTAACATTTTACAGGAAATCATGAAGCAACAAAAGTCTATATTATTAAAATAAAGAAAAGTTAATATAGGATTACTCTCCCTTGGATAAAATACACACATAGTTGTTTATTTATAGGTAGAAATAATAATAGAATAACAGAAAATACCGGGTAAGCCCGTTACATTCAACATCTATCATTAGTTGATTTCATACCACTTACAAAAATATTAGTATTAAGGATTAAATTGATGTTACAAGTTGTGGTTAAAAAAGACAATTGTGCCAACTTACTGGTGCCAGGTGGTAAAAGCTAATGTTCAATTTAGAAGCAAAATTTTTAAATTCAGAATCTACCCTAAAATAATCTCACCAAATCAATTTATTATTTTTTCAATACAATTAGCAACCAACAAGATTTGCGTAGATGTATTAAGTAAGCCAAGTTCTGTATTTGAATGCCTTGTGTTTTGTTGATTTTGAAGCTTGACTAAACCTGATAATCCTTGTTATTGTAAATCTTACATTGACTAGAGATATTATCAATTTATAGTATATGCCAAACTAGTTTTAGACATTATTTCTTAATTTTAACCTTTAATGTCTGGAAGCTGGCATGCTTGACTTGTTAGTTTGTTAACTTATAAAACAATATGATTAAGAGGCTGAATCTGAATGAGATGATGAGATACATTAGAAGTTATGTCTGAAAGTTTTTCTCTAATAAGTGACAACTTGCCACTGAAAGTTTAATAAAATTATATGGCATGTCTTAGGATGTCTTGAAATTTAAAACCAGAGGAGAAAGGAACTCTCTTTGATGCCTTGACTTGGAAAACATATTATCTTAACTGAGAATTCCCCACCCATGTAAGCAGATCTTACCATTTGTATGCAATGTTACTATAGACTGCAGAAAATGTGGCACGAATAAATAATATTAAGGGAATATCAGAGAAAGATTGGATTTAATCCTAATTCTTATGTGTGTGGGCATTTGGTCTAGTGGTATGATTCTCGCTTTGGGTGCGAGAGGTCCCGAGTTCGATTCTCGGAATGCCCCTGGCTTTTCATATGCCTTTTTTGTCCTTGCGTGTGTTTTGTCATTGACTTGGCACAAAAGAAATCACTGCATTGTGAATCATAGCTTGGACAATCTTGCTGTATTAGTCCTCACAGTTGAGCACCAAGATGGTCATTAGGCATTAAACAGAGCACAGCCAGCTTCTCTGATTTCGGCATATTTCCCATAAGTTTTTGTAAGGATCAATCACAGCACTGAGATTGTGGTATGTGATCCTGAAGTCTAGGTATGTCATTTGAACTCTACTTTGAAGTGACGATGCTAAATCAACTATGCTATTTTGAATTGAATAAGGAAGGAGGGTGTGAATTTTTCTCCATGATTTGAAACCAAAAGTAGAAAAATCTTAACAAACAAATGCCATAGTTATGAAGCGTTTTACTTATAGTTTACAGCTCTCAGATGTAATATGTGATTAACTACAAATCGAATCACATGCTGTTTGATTTGATGTAAGCTAGTCAGAAAAGTAAAATAAAAACTAGTATGATGTAGACAGAAGATGCTTGATTCAGCTTTGGTTCTTTTTTTAATGCAACATACAAATAGAAGCATATTGCAAAACTTAGGTTCCTTGTTTTACCAGCCAATGAATGACTGTATCAAGTTTAGTTGAGATTTTACAAGAGATCATGAAGCAATAAAATTCTCTTTTGGTGATGGATTTCAGCTCCCTGAAGTTATTAAACAATATTATAAGTACAAGAATGTTTCAACTTGTTGCAAAAAGGTGAGTGCTACCGATTTTTACTGATGTCGTGTGGTAAAAGTCAGATATACAAGTTAGAAGCAAAGTTTCAACTTCAGAACATCCTAAACATTTTCGCCAATCAATTTAATAGTTTCTAAAATAACTAGCAAACTATAAAATTCGCACAATAAGGCTTTTTTGTCTAGTGGTATGACACTGGGAATGCCCTTCATTTTGATAATGCAGAATTTTACAAGCTTGACTTGACTTATTAATTGGTGTACTTAAATACCAACAAGCATAAGGTATTACTTATAAATTTTAGCCTTTTGAACCTCTGGAAGCTGACAAGGTTGACTTGTTTTTTGTTTAGTTAAATAACAAGTATCAAAGATTCCATGTGCATGAGTAGGGATGAATGATGCGATACATCAACAGTTTTAGCTAAAAGATTTTCGATAGCAAGTGACAATTTGCCACTGAAAAATGTAATAGAATATGGTGTTGCAAGTAATAGTTGGTCCAGAAATAAAAAACCAGATGGGAAAATATACAAACTCTTTTTGGTAGCTTGACTAGAAAAGCAAGATACCTTGATTGAAAAAAGCGCCTATTCAGGCAATCAATTCTGCTCATATGTATGTAACCTTAATATAGAACTGCAGGCTGCATAAACAATAAACAGAGATTTTATTTGGCCCTCTCCCGTTCAATGTATACCTTTGTCTACTGGTATCATTCTCGCTTTGGCTGCAAGAGATCCCTAGCTCAATTTTCGAAACGCCCTCTGTGTCTGTTTTGTCATTGAGTAGGCACAATGGCATGGACTCCATTCTCAATCAGAAAAGAATTGTTGCAGTGGCGTTTCTTCCTCCAAAAGAACATAAGATGTGAATTAGCTCGCTATGCTATGAGACAAGGCAGTTGCTTTGTTTTCGGTATCTCTCCACAAGTTTGCAAGCATCAGTCACAGCTCCGAGGGTGTGGTATGTGATCTTAAGACTAAGTGCGACATTTGAACTCCACATTTTACTAGGAAGCAATACAATCTATGTTATTTCAAACTGAATGAGGAAGGAGGTTGTGGATTGTCCATGATGCCTAGTACTAAGTATCAATCATCAAAACAAATGGATGAAAACATATTACGCACATTGGCTGTACTACAATTCATTGGGCAGAACTTAAGCTTCTGATCAATTAATTTGTTGAAGCCAAGATACAACTGTATCAATGTTGTGTTGGGATCTTGAGGTCTTGAAAATAGAAAAGATATGGTATATAAAAGAATTTGTTATTTGTTTTATTCATGTATTTTATATGTAGAGTAAAAATGTAAGTGTTAGGTATTCAAGTGTGAGTCTAAGTTCCACATTGAGTAGAAATGAGAAAGTTGAGCAACATATAAGAAAGAAGACCCACAAACCTAATGCCTTAAAGTTTTTGGTTGAAGATGGTGTCATTCCTTATATAGTTTGACTTAGTTCTCATTCTTGTGACTCTTATTCTTTAGTAGTGATCTTTACACTTATCTCCACTTTAAGAAGAATCAAAGGCTATAAATTTCATATGAGTGGAACAAGAAAAAAACTTGTGACTCTTATTCTTTAGCAGTGATCTTTACACTTATCTCCACTTTAAGAGGAATCAAAACGTTATAAATTTTATATGAGTGGAATAAGAAAAAAAGGAGAAAGTTTTATTTCCCTTCAATGCTTCCTTTATCTTTCTATTATTTTATACAAACACGTTTTTAACAACTCAAATTTATATTAATTTATATTATTATATTAATAATTTGTCAGTATAGCTTGAAATTCCGATTACAATTTGTATTGCCAATTACAATGTGCTCCGATTACAATTTGTTTACATAATCAAATTAATTTTCTTTTGTAATTTAAAAATTTACTCCAATTACGAATTTATTTACATTATGTTTTCTTATTTGAATACACGTTTGTTTTTCATCTAAATTTTAAATTTCAATTATATATTTTTTATTTAACTTATGTTTTTATCTCAATTTGAATTTAAATATGACTTGTGATATAGTTATGCTATATTATGTTTTTCTTAATTTGACGCGTATATTTATTTTGTTAACTTACGAACATAAAATTAAACTATTTAAATTTTGAATCTGTTTTTTTAAAGGTAAAGTAAACTCTTACTAGAGATAAATATTACAAAAGGAATTAAGCGTATACTTTAGAAGAAAAATCTTAAAGATGATACTTTTTTTTACAACAATCATACTGAAATTAAAAATATAACATAATATTAAATAGTATAATAATTTAATATTATTTAAAAAAATTAATATATTATAGTATAATTAAGTTTTAATTTGTGACATTTACGTGATTTTTACGTTTAATTTTGATATTCAAGTAATCTTTTTATATCTAATTTATTTTTGTTATAGAAAATTAAAATGAGTATAGCTAATTAAGTTACCAAACACAAAAATGAAATAAAACCTTTGTAAAGATATATTCCAAAAAGTTAAGATTGTTGAAATAATATGATAAAGTGTAATTTATGTTAAAAATTATTAAAAAAAGAGTTAGAATTTGTTTAAATATAATCATGGAAAACTATAAAAAGAATGAAAATGTATCTAACGAAAGAAATTGTTGTTAACTCATATCTTACTAAGTTTCTTTCCATATTCAAGCTAAAAATTATCAACTTAGAAATTGTAAGTAAATATAATAGTAAAATATTATAGTTTACAAATTTTTTTTATTTATAATTGTTTATAGTGTGATGATTTATAGGCACATAAAATTTGCTCTCTCTTATCAATTATACTTATTACGAATATATGTATTTAGAAAAAAGATAATTTGCATTACTGTTCATATTTAACTCTCATTTGACACTTATATTTATTAATAAAACATTTTATATTAATAAAATAATAATATATATAAGTTTGAAATGAATGTAAGAAGGGAACGACGGTGTTAAAATATCACCACCCCGTTAAAAACAAATATATAACTTATACTAACAACAGATATAATTTAGTGTAATAAACTATAGATCACAAAATGCTTTAATTTATTTATAAGATACAAATTTATTTATTTGATAATAAGTATACACACTTTTCTTTTTGTCTCATTATTGTTTGCTGATGTTTTAAAATAAAGAACATCAATCGAAAAAGCGATTAGGTTAGGTCAGTTTCTCCCTCTTTTGAGGAGAAGAAAGTGCAAAATTAGAAGGGAGTGTTGATTAAGATGATTCGCGCTTAGGATGCCAGAGGTTCTAAGTTCGTTCTCTCAACGCCCCTTTCGTTTTTTGACGATTTGGAAGCTGACGAGTCTGACTTGGTAATTGCTGTGGTCAAATACCAACCAACAACCACCAGGTTCGATTTCTAATTTTACTCTTTTCAACTTCCGGAAGTTTCCGAACTTTACCTGTTAATTCGTCTAGTTAAATAATAATAAGCATCAGAGGTTGCATGTGATTGTGATGGGATGAATGAATAATTCTTTAATTGCTTGCCACCGAAAATCTAATACAATAATTTGTTGTAAGTCGTTGTTGATAATTAAAATATAAAACCAGAGACAATGGTACTGGTCCGGTTATAAAGAAGAGCAGGTAAAGAATCTAAATCAGGAGAGGTGCTCACACATTTAATACTCCATAAATGGTCACCATTGTCTCCAAAAACAGGATATCTGTTCTGAGAAAGTTTATACATAAAACTAGAGTGTTAAATTAGTAAACTGACTTTGATACCTTGATTAGAAAAATAGGTTGCATTGACTTACAATTACATATCCATGTAAGCAAATCTGGTCATTTCTATGCAATCTTACATATAAGTGAAGAGAATCTGGCATGCATATACAGTTCTAAATTAAACAGACAAAGATTTGACTTTGCCCTAATTCTCCCAATATGGGCATTTGGTCTAGTGGTATGATTCTCGCTTAGGGTGCGAGAGGTCCCGAGTTCAATTCTCGGAATGCCCCCTTTCTTCGGACAGGATAGAATACTTGCAGTTGCATTTTTTCTAAAGAACAGGAGAAAATGCAAATCACAATCTTTTTACAGTTAAGCTCCAAGACAATTAGCATTATTATGATTTACCCATATCATTGTGTTAGTTTGGATTTTTTTCATATCAGGTACCAGTTTCCTTTGTTACGTTTTAAGGTGATTCTGTTTTCTTATATGGGTTTGGTGTGGTCCCCCATGTTTTTTGTACTCTTTTCTTTTTTCTTTTATGATATGTTTCATGTAATGACAGATGATTGGTAGATTTTTGAGGTGTCAATGTCAAAATTCATAGTGATGTTTAACATGAGTTCTATAAAATATTAAAAAAATTGAATAACTGAATAAGGAAGGAGGTTGTGAGTTGTTGATGATGGATGACCCCCAACAATATCAAGTTCTTATAAACAAATGTATCAACACAATTATATCTTTATATCCTTTGCACATGTAATTAGCAAGTATCTTATTTTATGATTTACAAACACTCAGTGGAATATGTGATTAACCTGCATATCATGACATGCGGTGTTGAATTTCAGACCACTGCACTTAGAAGCAATATTAGAATTGAGAAGTAAAAATAATGTTTGAACTTGTGTAAGAAAGACAATACTATCAGCATACTGATTTCATGTGTTAAAAGTCAAATTTATAAGTTAGAAGCAAAACTTTTAACTTCATAATATACCCTAAAATAATTTTAGCAAATCACTTAATTACTTTTCGAGATGATTAGCAAACAACAAATTTTGCATAGTAAGGCTTTTGGTCTTGTCATCTGATTCTCACTTAGGGTGTGAGTTCCCAAGTAACCCTAGTTTATTAATCCTCATACTTACATAGCAACTAGCAATTATTTCTTAATTTTAAGCTTTTGAAGTCTGGAAGCTGACAAGCTTGACTTGTTATTTTGTATACTTATAAAACAATAAGCATCAAGGGCTGAATGTGAATGTATTGGAAGAATTATTAATAGTTTTAGCTGGAATGTTCAGTAAAGAGTGACAACTTGCCACTGTAAGTGTAATTAAATTATGTGGCAATTCATGGGAAGTCTATAAATATATAGAACCAGGGGGGTAAGCAAACTCTCTCTCATATCTTGACTTGGAAAACAAGTTACCTTGACTGATAATTACCCATCTAGGTAACCAAATTTACAATTTCTATGCAATCTTACTGTAGAACTGAAGACAATGCATTAATAAACAATGATTTAGCCCCATATCTTTCAATATGGGCATTTGGTCTAGTGGTATGATTCTCGCTTTGGGTGCGAGAGGTCCCGAGTTCGATTCTCGGAATGCCCCTATTTTTTTCATATTTATCTGTGCCTGCATTATTCTCATGTGTGTGTTTGTTATTTTTTTATAGGCAAAAAGACCAGGAGAAGATGTGAATCAATCTTAACAATCTGGCTGCATTATAGCATCCAAAGTTAAGCACAAAGACTGCTTGCCTTGCCATGATGAGACACTTAGCAGTTGTTTGACATCTGTATCTCTGTTAGTTTGCACGTATCAGTCAAAACTGAGATTGGTATGTGATCTTGTGTTTCGATTTGAACTTTGCATTCTACAATGAAGTAATACTGATAAATCAACTATATTATTTCAAATTGAATTAGGGGAAGGAGATCATGAATTGTTGTCTTGTCCATGATGCCTAGCAGGCTAGCATAGTACTAAAAAATATCAATTTTAAAAAACTGTATTAGTACAACTTGCACAAGACTTCAGTTTTTTATTTAAAATGTTGTATAAGCGAATCAACAACCAATGTGGCATTTATAATGCTACTGACAATGTGGCATGCGTGAACAACTTTAACAGAAAACTAAACATAGATTTGACTTAGGCATCAAGATTTTGATAAGGGCATTTGGTCTAGTGGTATGATTCTCGCTTCGGGTTCCGCCATGTTTGCCAGAAGCAGTACTTGCAGTTCTGTTTCTTCCACCACAAGAACCGGAGAAGATGTGAACTAATCTTATCAAAAGTTACTTTGATTTTTTTATCAGTCCCATGGTTTGCAAGCATCAGTTACAACACTGATATAGTGGTATGCAATCTTATATTTGTTTCAAAAACATTTGAACTCAGCGTTGTCTAATGAAGTGATTGCTAAATCAACTATATTATTTCAAAATTTATAAGGAAGGAGATTGTGAATTGTTGTTTTGTCCATGATGCCTAGCACCCAAATATACCAATTTTAAAAATGTGAATGAGTTCAAATTGCACAATTATTTATTCTAGTCCATTTGGCATGAAGCATTATCAAATATCTTATTTTATAATATTCAACACTCAGATGTGATATGTGATAACCTGCATATGAAATCACATGCCGTTTGTAGATTTTATGTAAGCCAGCCAGCAAAGGAAAAGAAAAACTAGTATGATACTGAAAGAACTTCAGTCTACATGATTCAGTCTCGAATGCAATGTACAAACACATACATATAGAAAAACAGAATCACCTTAAGATAATTTGTCCATTTTGGTTTATTTGTTATTGTATATTAGCAAACAACAAGCTTCAGGATTGATTTCTTAATATTTTCCATTGCACACAATGTTTGAACAAATGTATGTGCACAATGATATATTCAAATCCATTGCACATGTAATTGGCAAGTATATGATTTTCCACTTTACAGCACTAAGATGGCATATGTGATTACGTACGTATCCAATCATGTGGTGTTGGATTTGGTGTAAGCCAGTCGGTAAAGGAAAAAAAACTGGTATGACACCAACATAACTTACTTCATTGAGCTTGGTACAGACTGTAATGCAACATAGAAACTGATATATATTGCAAAACTTCAGTTCTTTGGTTTCAAAAGTTTTATAAGCTGATTATCTACTGTAACAATGTTGGCTATAACATTTTACAGGAAATCATGAAGCAACAAAATTCTCTATCATTAGTTGATTTCATACCACTATACTTACAAAAAATATTAGTATTAAGCATTAAATTGATGTTTCAAGTTGTTGTTTAAAAAGACAATTATACGAACTTACTGGTGTCAGGTGGTAAAGCTTTTAATTTCAGAATTCACCCTAAAATGATTTCACCAAATCAATTTATTATTTTTCAATACAATTAGCAAACAACAAAAATATTTGCATAGATGTCTTAAGTAACCCAAGTTCTGTATTTGAATGCCCTATGTTTTGTTGATTTTGAAGCTTTCAAGCATGACTAAACTTGATAATCCTTATTGGTGGAAATCTTACATTGATTAGAAATATGACCAATTTATAGTATATGCCACACTTGTTTTTGACATTATTTCTAAATTGTAATATTTTAATGTCTGGAAGCTGGCAAACTTGACTTGTTAGTTTGTTAGGTTATAAAACAATATGCATAAGAGGATGAATCTGAATGAGATGATGATATACATTAGAAGTTTTGTCTGGAAGCTTTTCTCTACTAAGTGACAACTTGCCACTGAAAGTTTAATAAAATTATATGGCAAGTCTTAGGATGTCTTTAAATATAAAACCAGAGGGGTAAGCAACTCTCTTTGATACCTTGATTTTATCTTAACTGAGAATTCCCCACCCAGGTAGGCAGATCTTAGTTTTTGTATGCAATGTTATTATAGAACTGCAGACAATTTGGCATGAATAAACAATATTAAGGGAATATCAAGGAAAGATTGGACTTAACCCTATTTTTTTCAGTTTGGGCATTTGGTCTTGTGGTATGATTCTCGCTTTGGGTGCAAGAGATCCCGAGTTCGATTCTCAGAATGCCCCCAATTTTTTCAGATTTATCTGTGCTTTGGTTAGCCTCGTGTGTTTTGTCATTGACTTGGCACAAAGAAAAAAGCACTGGATTCTCATTCAGATTAGAATACTTGGTTTCTTTCTTCCACCGAAAGAACAGGAGATGTGAATCACAGTTTTGACAATCTCGATATTTTGGTCTTTGCAGTTGAGAACCAAGACAGGTTGGCATGAAGCAGCAAGCACCTGCTTTGGTTTCTGTATCTCTCCCACAAGTTTTCAGGTATCAGTCCCAACACTAAGAAGGTGGTTTGTGATCTTTTGTCTATTTATGTCATTTGAACCTGCATTCTACAATATAATATTGCTAAATCAGCTACTGTTGCCTTAAATTGAACAAGGAAGGAGGTTGTGAATTGTCTCCACGGTGCCTGCCACCCAAAATTATAATAATCTTAACTAACAAATGTCATAGAGTATCTTATTTTATAATTTATAACACTCAGATTGAATATGTGATGGTCTACACATAGATTCACGTGCTGTTTGATTTTATTTAAGGTAGTCAGAGAAGCACATATAGATTCGCAAGCTGTTTGATTTTATTTATAATTTGTAACACTCAGATTGAATATGTGATGGTCTACATATAGATTCACGTGGTGTTTGATTTTATTTAAGGTAGTCAGAGAAGCACATATAGATTCACGTGCTGTTTGATTTTATAATTTATAACACTCAGATTGAATATGTGATGGTCTACATATAGATTCACGTGCTGTTTGCAAAAATTCCAGTTCTTTGTATATTACGGGATTTTACGAGATTTTACATAGTTGACGGAGATTCTAGGAGTGATCAAGAAGCAGCCAATTCTCTATTGATGGATTTCAGCTTCCTGCCCTTGTGAAACCACATTAAAAATACATGTTTCAACTTGTGGTAAAAAAAGAGTGCTACTAATTTTTAAGGGTGTCACGTGGTAAAAGTCAGATGTACGAGTTAGAAGCGGAGTTTTAACTTCTGAATCCACCCTAAACAATTTTGCCAAGTCAATTTGTTTGTTTTTATTATTACATGCAAACAACGAAATTTGTATGTGAAGGTTTTGGTCTAATGACATGATTCTCAGAATGCCTTACATTATGGTAATTTGGACAAGTGAGATCAAGTGTCCTTTTCAATCTGGGACTTGTTTTATTTATAGGAATTTTTTGGTAAGCTTAGACATTGAAAAACTTGTTAGAAGGATATAGAATACCAGATAAATGATTTTGAAATTCTGGGATTTAGTTGCAGGTTGAATACGGAAAGTTTTGGTAAAATTACTGTTTCTGTCCATCTCACTAAATTTAACGAAGATAATACCTTACAATCGATACAGTCGCCGTCTGACAGACGACTCCTTACCGAACTTGTTACCGTAATAATTTAATTCAAAAGAATAAAAATTAAGTATAATGACTTTTTAAAAAAAACATTAATTAAATTAATACTGGAAAAAATTATATTCAAATGATATTAATTTTTGCCATATTTTATTAACCCAATAATTTTTAATTTTTATTTATAGCAGATTTCTCCTGCTTAATAAGTATATTGTTAATAAAAAACAATTTTAAGAAAAATTACTATATTATTAAAGCAACATTTTTTTAACTATTATGTGCATAATTTTATTTATTTTTTTAAGAAAATAGTAAATGAAACTTAGTGATATGTAGAGAGCATATCTTTCTTTCATCTATTTTTGCCCCCGAATTGTTCTTTTAATATAAGTTTATTACCATCTTTCATCTTTTTTCAATTAAATGTTTTTGAATCAATTGTACAGTAAAAAAATAAGATTAATATTTTTTTTGAAAATTCATATTTGAATTAAGTATTGTCATAAACGAGTGAGTACTATTTAATCATGTTTTTCTTATTGTCAGTCTTTTTTAGTAATATGTAATAACCCGTTGACTTCGATATGAAAGAAGGATCTTACGTAATTAATACTGCATTTGACATTGAAATAAATTATTATTTTTTATTATATAAGATGTTATTAAATAAAAAAGAGAATTCATGACCTCGAGAAAGTGAATAGGAGCTTGGGTGTTCATATATATGATATGAAAAGCAGTCTTAACAGGGAAGGGTGAAAGCATAGTGTGAAGTTGGCCACAGCAATGGATCATCAACACCAACCGCTCAACCTTCACTTTATTCCTTACCTAGCACCGGGCCATCTCATCCCTCTCTGCAGCATAGCCACCCTCTTCGCCGCTCGTGGCCACCACGTCACCGTCATCACCACTCCCTCCTACGCCCAAATCCTCCGCAAATCCAGCCCCTCCCTCCACCTCCACGTCGTCGACTTCCCCGCCCGAGAAGCCGGCTTCCCCGACGGCGTCGAACTCATGTCCGCCGCCAAAGACCTCGAAAGCTCCCAAAAGTTCCACCACGCCACCACGCTCCTCCGCGTCCCCATGACCCGTTTCATAGAGCAGCACCCACCCGATTGCATCGTCGCCGACTTCTTCTACCCCTGGGTCCACGACCTGGCCAACAGCCTCCGCATCCCGAGACTCACCTTCAACGGCTTCTCCCTCTTCACCGTGGCAGCTATGGAGTCCGTCAGATCAAACCCGGAACTCGACTCCAACGGCGGCCCCTTCGTGATCCCCGACTTCCCCCGCCACATCAGCCTGTGCTCGAGACCACCCAAGATGGCCACCACCTTCATGGAAACGCTGCTGGAAACAGAGATGAAGAGCGACGGTCTCATCGTGAACAACTTCGCGGAACTTGACGGAGAAGAGTACATCCAGCACTACGAGAAACGCGCGGGCCACAAGGCGTGGCATCTTGGGCCAGGGTGTCTGGCAGCAAAAAGCGGCGAAGAGAGGGGCGAGAAGATCGTGGTGAGCGAGGAGGAGTGTGTGAGTTGGCTGAACTCGAAGCAGCCGAAGTCTGTGGTGTACGTATGCTTCGGTAGCATGTGTCGGTTTCCGGATAAACAGCTTTACGAGATGGCTTGCGGGTTGGAAGAGGCGGGGCATGGTTTCGTGTGGGTGGTTCCGGAGAAGAAGGGGAAGGAGAATGAGAGCGAGGAGGAGAAGGAGAAGTGGCTTCCGAAGGGGTTCGAAGAGAGGAATGCAGAGAAGGGGCTGATTATCAGGGGGTGGGCCCCGCAGCTTCTAATCCTGCGCCACCCTGCCGTCGGCGCCTTCCTCACCCACTGCGGTTGGAACTCGACGTTGGAGGCCGTTACGGCTGGAGTTCCGATGCTGACGTGGCCGGTGATAGGGGATCAGTTCTACAACGAGAGGCTGGTTACTGAGGTGCGCGGGCTCGGGGTGGAGGTGGGCGCCACCGAGTGGAGAGATGTCGGGTACGGGGAGAGGGAGAAGCTGGTCACCGGTGATTGCATCCAGAAGGCTGTGAGGAGGTTGATGGACGGCGGTGATGAAGGCCAACAAATCAGACGGCGGGTACAAGAGTTTGCGGATAAGGCTAAAGAGTCTCTTGGGGAAGGAGGGTCCTCTCACGAGAAGTTAAGTGCCCTCATTGCTCATCTCACGCACCGGAGAGACACTCGCTGATTTCAGAGTGCTCAGGACAGTAAGCTCTACGTGGTAGTCCTTGTATTTGGGTTAATTTCCCATTCTCGTGAAATTTCACGATGGGTAAATTTTCTTTTTAAGATATATGAATAAGTTGTGCTTGATGCGTAGAAGTTGGGACACCCAGATATGACTTTAGTTCGTGGAAGTTGAAGTTGCATGGACAATGTTTGTGCAAATATGACATCGTAAGAGACAAAAATGACTTTAGTAAGAAGGGACGTTGTCTAAAGTCATCTTAGGTTATCACGACTTCTATTTGGAATTTTTTTTTTTTTGTGTAATTTTAAGCTAGGAGTGACGAATAAATGGACAAAATGGTTGACTTTGAATTATGTCATGTGATCATTTTACACAATACAAAATTATCATATATTTTTTTTAGTTTTCTAATATTTAATAGAAAAAAAAATTAAGATGATCATGTGAAAAGATATGATGACACTGTTTGGACCTAGGATATTCTGTTTTAATGACTTTGTTCACATTATAACGATCAATCTTGAAAGATTTGTCTACATTATGATCATCAGACTTGGAAAGTTCGTCCATTAAGTGAAGAAGTTTATCTAGCCAAAAAAACCTGGAAGCTTTTAAAATGAGTTATTTCATATGAAGAGGGTTTTCAACCACACCGTTCCACATTGCCTAACTATCCGAAATAATTTTAAAATCTACAACAATTTTAATTAGGATTTGTAATGTTGATCATAGTCAGCTTTTAATAATTTGATCGAGTCAGTGACAAGGTTCAACATAGCTTTTTTAATAATTTGACTAAGTCGATGTATAAGTTTTATCAATCTGACCGAGTGGATGGACAAGTTTTATCAATTTAATCAAGCCAATTGACTAGATTGAACATAGTCTTTTTAATAATCTGACTGGGTCGGTGTATACGTTTTATCAATCCGACCAAGTCGATGGACAAGTTTTATCAATCCGATCAAGTCGATGGACAAGACTTGTATTCTCATAACTTAATATATGATCGAACTTTGGTCATAAGTTATCCATAGGATTGTGTGATGTTAAAAAAACAATTTAAAGTATAATTGATTATATATATATATATATATATATATATATATATATATATATATATATATATATATATATATATATTTTTATATATATATATA
>Ga0099825_1004800_pt1 | contig 17618 bp, 8 predicted proteins | sample SiratroredBW_FD_76838 | JGI IMG/M metagenome (GOLD analysis project Ga0099825, IMG submission 76838) | Root nodule microbial communities of legume samples collected from California, USA - Siratro red BW | ecosystem: Host-associated > Plants > Roots > Nodule | place: USA: California | collected...
TATATATATATATATATATATACATATATATATATATATATATATATATATATATATATATATATATATATATATATATATATATATATATATATATATATATTGACTTGTGTGAAATAGTAATATATAATTTCGTGAATTTATTACCTGTGCAAGCTGGGCAACCTTAAATCCAAAACTCCTCTCTGAAACACCAGGTGCGAGCTTGTACAGATAAGTGACATCATGATCCAAGTTCGAATTTTTACTTGCATCATGTGAGGTCAGATGTGACACGTGATATGCTTCCACAGAGCCAGGAAATTCAGTTGCCAGGCTGGCAATCTTTGGATAGTGAGTAACAAAGAGGACCATGCTTCTTTTTTGCTTCAGAAGATAATGCAATGTCGCGTGAGCAATGGCCATACCATCATGTGTACTTGTACCTCTCCCAAGTTCATCAATGATGACCAGTGAATGTTCTGTGCAACACTGAAGTATATGTGAAGTCTCACTTAGTTCTTCTAGGAAGGTGCTTCTCCCTTCTTGAATACTGTCAGAAGCACCCATCCGGGTGTAGATCCTATCCAGGACGTGCAGTTTTGCTGACGATGCTGGTACAAAGGAACCAACCTATAGAGATCAGAGATATTTCAATAAAGCAACAGCCGGAAGTAAATTTTAGAGGGAGAAATACTTCCAACAACTTTTGCTGAAAAAATAGAAAGAATTTAAAAAAGAAAGCTGTGTGGATTTTGAAAGCATGATATCAGAACCTTTCACTTGGCTTTCAATATTTTACAAAACAAAGCGTAAGCACTACTGCACAACCTCAGCATGTTGTTGCATTAACGGTAGAAAATCAAAGCAGAAAGACGCAGACACTGGATTGGATCTACCTGAGCCATTATAGCAATCAGAGCCACCTGGCGAACATAGCAACTTTTTCCACCCATATTGGGTCCAGTAACAATCTGACAGTACTCTCGATCTGCATGCAAGTTTGTATCATTTGGGACAAAATTGTCTTGTAAGATGGTGTCCAAAACCTGGTGGCAAATGACTTGCAATAATGAGAATCTGATTACCAATCAAAAATGAGGAACTTGAATTAAATGAGTCGAAGTCAAAAGTATTGCACAACCCCAACAATTTTGAGGGTGGAGTATTCAGGTTCTGTTACACCAGAAAGTTGCAACTGTCAAACAATTCTTTTGGGGCAGAAGGCAATGCCTTAGCCATACAAGAACCAGTTTGAAGGAAATAAATGCACATGATGACTTATACTAAACACACAAACAATTGAAACTACATATATGACAGGCAAGTATTTGAAACTTAAATAGATTTAATAAAACATTCATGTTAATTTGGCACAAAAGTACAACCAACAAAAGCCTTGTCCCACTACACAAGGAATTTCATACAAAAGTCAATGCATTAAATTCATACCGGATGTCTACCAGAACAAATTTGTATCTGAACAGGCTCATGATCATCTAGAAACACTGGGCGAACATAACCCTATCACAGAAAACAGAGACTTATATTACAAAATTCCAGAAACATTTGACGGCACTTGAAAATTCCTTTAAGAACAAACCTTGTTTCTTGAAAGAATCGCAAGTGAATGCAGACAATCTAAAGCTGCTAGTGCTTGAACAACAGCTTGGAACTCTGCATAGTGTTTACCGAAGTCCCTAAGAAAGCTATTCCAGGCCGCTCGGCAGGCAACACTGAGCTCCTCTTTTGCTAATGACAACCTGTCCAATGCTGTCACTACTTCAGGAGGGTGATACCGAATTGTTCTCTTCGTGCTATTTACCTTGACCCAGTTTGAAGGAACCTTTACATCTGTTGATAACTGCAGCCAAAAAAAGATTAAATGGAAATTATTAAGCATTGACTCAATGGAAACATACCATAGTTTGAACACAGTTGTTACATTAGAGTTCTTAACTAATAAACAAGAAATGCAAAATTGTAATTGTCTATTTTAAGTTTAAGGAAAGAAAGGAAAATTAAATAGAGACACTTGGTAATGTCAACTTGAAAGAAGAAACAGGTCAAATGGGTATTGAGAACATGCAATATCCATTTTCATCCATCCATCCATAGTAGTATACGACCGAGTTTTGGGGATTCTTTTGTGTATTACGAAAAGAAATACTTTTAATTTAAGAGCTCTTGTAAATTGTTAAGAGAAGCCAAAAAACGGGTATCTTTATCTTATCCCCTTTTTTGAAGCTAAATTCACTTCTTCAGTTTATCAATTTATGAATTAAGACACATTTGGAGCACAGGTAACTACAAAGTAATAAGAAAAAACATTTCAGATCAATTAGAAAAATCAGATGTGAATAAGCCAAAAATCAGAAATGAGAACGTAACAAGAACTAGAATACTAAATTTCCAGCCTCTGCAATATTTAAATATTAAGGATATTCCTTCTAATTAGACTACCTCAATCAAATGAGTTGTTCCAGAAATACTAATGAATTCCAAATTTTGCATTCTAAGCAATTTGCGATACATGTCAATCAGCGAATCTAATTGTTCCACTGCCAGCTTGAAATCCTTACGAGCTCTAATGACCTACATACATGATTATAAAACCAATATCGTTTAAGACAAAAGTATGATTAAGGAAATTATGAAATAATTTTTTTCACAAAAAGGCATTTACAAACCTCTGGGAATTGTCCCTCCGAAGCAGTGATCAATTTTGTTAGATCTCCTTGATCAGCAGAGTCTATGTTTAAAGATGACAACATTTTTGCAGCATTGGCAATAATACTGTCAGAGGAAGCAGTCAAAACTAACCTTTCTAACAGATTGGAGCGCAATGTGTTATTATTCCCCTCTCCTATGTTAAGTTGTTGTAGCTGTTTTCCAGCAGAGAAAATAGCTTGAATTACTGCAACAAACTGTATAAAGACAATTTTTCAAGAAATCAATGCCTGGCTTCTTTCTGGTCAATTAAAATGCTTCAGAATAAAATTGTACCCATCAATATGATAAAAGTAGAATCCAAATGACTATAATTGTTCAGTAAATTAATACAAACACTTACAACCATTTCCTTTGCACCGAAATAAAAACAAAATAGTTATCAATGAGACCATCTTCACACAAAAAAATTATAATAATTGCATTACAGTTTATCACTTTCATAAACCTTAAAAATCCATTCATATTAAAAACAGTCTCATTTTTTTTCAAGGAACATGTAAAGGTCACTTTATTTCTATGCTTTGAGACAAACTTTAAATACTCAAGTTCTATAGGTGAAGCTAGTGTTTGCAAAATGAACGGGTATACTCGTGTATTCCTTATTTTTGGTAAAGATTAAAAAAATACTCATACATTAGGTCCAGGCCTCATCTAAACCAAAGTCCTGTTACAGTTGGAAACACACTTGCAGTCTTGTATAACTCACAAGGATTTCCAAACACACCTTATCCTTGGCTGCTCGGACTTGAAGCTCGGATTGTAGAATCCCTAACAGATTCTTAGCGTATTATAGTTCTTAAATTCAAAATGGAACAAAGAAACATCAGAACATTTAAATCTTGTCATTAAGTAATTAAAAGAATTCAACTCTCTTTTTGTCTCCCTATCTATACAAAGCCTACGTGTGAAAGAAATTACAAGGAATATGAAGACAACTGATTGAAGTACAGAATATAGTGAAATACAAGAAAAGGATAACAAGAAGCCATTTATCACCTCAGATGGGGAAGCAGTGCAATGGAAAATTCTTGTAATTCCACGTTGTATGTCAGGTGCTCGGCCAAGAGTTGTCAAAACCAATGAAAGAACGTGTGCTAACTCAGGTTGCACGATTGCTACATCAGGGTCTTCAACATGCCCAAAATTGTTCGTACCATTACAAGATCCCATGGACTCTGCAATTTCAGATACAGCATGAAGACGACCAGAAATTAAGGTTCGATCACACAATGGGTGAGATACCTGTATCATGCACAAAAACAACTAAAGATGGGTCTTTTTTGACTGATAAAGAAAGAATTCAAATAGTCAATGACTGTATGAGGATGAAAGCACCTCATACCCAATGCCTAAGAAGTCTGGAACCAAATATAGTGAGAGTATGATTCATAATTTGCAGCAAGGAACCGATCTCAGATCCATCATTGTTATTTTTCAAAACCTGAAAATACAGCAAACATTCATTGGCAGCAAGAACAGAAGAGAATATTAAGCTGGTATGAGAGAAAAAAACGAGCACTTCTAGCTTGTAAAAAAACACAAGGACAAAATAAATTTCAAAGTAGAACACGGGTATGAAATCATCCATTATCTATTGACTCATTATAAGATAATACAGCTTATTCATGTTGTGGGACAGGACATTTGATTGTTATACCTTTATATGAATCTACCATGAGTAATACCTAAACCAAAAAAAGAAAGAGCAATTCAAGTTTTAGTTTGATCGGACTTTATAAACAGTGCCGGTTTATCCATGTACCACAGCACTGTAGCAGTGCGAAAAGGAAATGATGGTTGAAGAGTATGTTTACCATATTTAAGTTCAACCTATACATAAGTACAGTTTGTAATTGCCATACTGTGAAACAAGTAGAAAAAAAATTAAAACATTCTCAAACAAGCTTCAGTCCTTACTAAACATTCTCAAAAATCTACAATTTATAATTACCTCCAGTTGTTGAAGTGTATTGGCTGAAAGGGTCATTTCCATATTGTTTGAGAAGGGCCTTAAAGAAGCTCCTGAACACAAAATTCTTTCAAAACCAAATTCTTTTAAATGACGAATAGTTAAGGCCAAAGCTTGGACAGACAAATCTGGCATGTTCATAACCTCCTTTACAATAAAAAGAGTTGAGACAAAAATCAGAACTAGTTATGAGTTGAAATTGCAAGAACAATCAACATAAAGCTACAATTTCTAAAGTAAAATTAAAATTACAATGTTCAGGGGAATAGAAAGTTAAACACACGAGTTAAAAGGAAAAACAAGTATATGAAATATTAGCACTTTGTTAAATCCATCACAAACAATGATAACAAATTACAGTGACTTGGTCAATAATCACAAGATAGATGTTGCCTAAAAGAAAAATGCATAATAAAACCAACAGGAAATTGTTATTTTCGGAATTTCCAACCCTGCTGCATGAATAATTTTTTATAAAATATTAGAAGTTGATACCTTGATTAACTGCTGACTTCTGTGCTCAGTCGAATTCTCGCTTTGTGTTGAATCTGATAGACTGTCTACATGCACGTTCTCATACAAGGTCATAACTTCAGAAAGAGCACCACCATCAGTGAAGCAATCTCGTGAAAGACGCTCCACACGAACATTTGTGGCAGGTCCAGCAAAGTCCAGCAATAACTAAAAACAAATCACCTAATCACATAATTGAACCTAAGGGTGGTAGAGTTTTTCAGTGTGGATTATTCCACTAATTCATTTAGTGATCATAACTTATAAGAAAATGTCTCCCAGTAATTCAGTTTAATATTTTGCTCTAAAAATATTAGGAATAGTAACTACATTATAGTTTCAGAAACAAGCTTTAGACCATTCAAATTGTTAAAATATAATTGTTTGTTAGAAGAGAAGAATTGTAAGAATACAAGAACATGAAGAAAATTAGAAAATTGATTAAAAAAGAAGTGAAATACAAGAAAATTGTAGAAAAGGAAAAACCATGTCATGCAGGAAGATATGCCCAATAGCACAGTACATAAATGGTAATTGGTTCACTAAAGTCTAAAGACACACAGGAAAATGTGCCTAAATTGAAGATTCATTTTACACTATGAAAGACCAACGTTGATGTTCAAAATCCTTGGGAGTCAAACTTAACATCCCGGTTATCTTAATTCTTCGGAAGACCAATTTGAGTGTTAACTCAACCAATCAGTCTGGACTAATTCATACCTACCACAATGGAAACACTATTGCATTAACTTCAAATCAAATCATTCATTACAGGAAACTGCAGTTCTCCATTCAGATTATTCAAAATTTCACGTAATGTATTTAAATGGGAAACTAAATTTTAACTTTCCCACCAAAAATCTGAATTGCGACAATGGATTTGCATTGTATAATTATCTTCCTTGTCAGAAGTTGAAATATAAATTACAGTGATTGACAAATCAAATGTTTTCAATACTCAATAAAATTATAATAAAGACCCATGCCTAGGAACATTTTGTTTATTCCACCAATCTCCGCGCATGAAATATCGTGTTAAAAAAATTATCCAAATGGTCCCCATATTAAAAGCCTTATCAAACAATGTTGATGAACAGTACATTCTACACAAAATTGCCACTTCTTCCAACAAGCAAGCCCAGGAGTGAGGCCAAGAAAGAAGCTGCCTTGAAATCTGAACTTCAAACTCAATTCTACATCATCCATATATGATCCAACGCAGTATCAAGCATCATATTCCATCAAGCAAAACCATGTCAAGTAAAGAGCAGCAAGCAACTACACATAATTTCCATTGCACAACACAGTGAAACAAATAAAACAACAAAATTCTTAAGACACAACCAAAATAAGAACCGAGCTGTCGCATTACGTCATTTAAAACTACCTTCTCCGTTTGCTTTGAAAGAGGGTCCCCAAGAAGCAACTCAGCCGGAGACAAGTTCACAATAACAGCCTCAAGCGCACTCCTCAGAAAACCATCACAAAACTCCCCATAAACAACATCCCCAGTTGAAATCTCCACAGCAATAAACCCAACCCTCACATCAACACCACCCTCCACCCCACAATTCCCCTTCTCCCCCACAACACTCTTCTCAACCACACACAGCAAGTAATTACTCTCTCCACCACACGCGTCCCCCTCCCCCCCAATCTCCGGGGCCGCCTCGAGCGTGGCCTTCGTGTAAAGCGCCGACAGCCCGCGCCCGAACGGCGCCGAGCGGTTGGAGCCGTGGGCCTTGATGGCGGCGGTCTCGGTCTGCCGGACCACACCGACCTTATACCCAGCACTGACGAGCCTCCTGACGTGGACATTGAGTCGAAAAGTTGGTATGCTAGCGGTTAAGAAATTGTGATCCATGTGCGCGTAAATGCCCAAGACTCTGGCGGCGTGTTCGGCGTCTTGGCCGAAGAAACGGTACCTGTAACCGACCTCGACCATGAGGAGAACGTCGGGGTATTTGGCTCTGAGGTCAAGGACCTGGTGTTCAAGGGGAGTGTAAGTTAGGCGTTTGGAAGAGGAAGGGAGAGGAGGGTGTTGAGGGGAGGAAGGTTCGAGAAACTTGTTGAGGAAGCGTTGGTGGAGTGAAGGGGAAGAAGGTTCTGGAAGCTTCTGGAGCTTGCGAGGGGGGCTGAGTTTGGACGTAAGGCGGCGTTTGGAAGAGGAGAATGTGGCGGTGGCCGAGATTTTGGGAGTGGGAGGGTTGGGACGGGGAGAAGAAGGAGGAGAACATTTGGCTTTCGGAGCAAAGAAGCGCGAAATCACTTGTTGCTTTTGCTTTCCCATGGCGATTCTGGATTTGGCGCGCTTCTTCTTCTTCTTCTTCTTCGTCTTCTATATTGCGTCACTCACTTCACTTTCACTCTCACTTTTCAAAGTCACTGTCACTTGGTGCTACCCTTCATTTTCCTCCTACAAAAATATATTATTCATATGTTAACTATTTTTTTTCGAACTCTGTTATTTGTTTGAAAAACATTTCTTTGGTAGAATCCGAAACTAATTTAGAAAGTTTAAAATAAAAATTTTCATTTAATATTAATTATTTTATTTTACATTACTTAAATTAAAAATATTGCTTTCAGACGTTTGCTTCAAAATAAATTTAAAAAAACCCACCTAATATAAATTATTATTCATGTTCACATATCTCATATGTTTTTCATTAAATTTTTATAATTTTGTAGAGTTTGAATATAATATTGAAAGTTATATTAATTTTATGAGTTAATTTTTATCTTATTTGAAAGTTAGTATAATAATTGAAAACTTTTGATATTTATGTTTAAAGAAGGTCAAAATAAGTTCAAAAATTTACACCAACTATCAGACACTTTTTTGTGAGAACAACCACATTCTCATAAACAAACATCAAATTACCATAACCAACCAAAAGCTCAACTTTGTATTATAATACATTATATCAATATTATAATATCTCAAAATTTTAATATAAAATTATTCACATAACTCAATATCAAATTTAAAATAATCACTAATTTACATCAAATAACAAAAATTGTCATCTATATTTCACATGCAAGTCTGAAATCTCAAACCTATGCAAATCTTTCCTTGAATTTTAAATTGAAAGACAAAAATAGAGTTAAATTTTATTTATATTGGTTCCTTTGTACACTACGGTTTTAAATAAATGAGAGGATAACAAAGCAAAAATACTAAATAACTCCTGCGATCATGTCAAGATTCTAATTTTAACTATCATTTATCAAAAGAGACAGATATTTAAAAAATATTTTTAGAGTGTTAAATTTTTTTTATAAGTGTAATGAATTTTGAAGTGTAAAATATATAAAATATACTCATTTTTTATTTATATACTATTTTATATATATGAAAAAAAAAAATAGGAGATCAAGGTCTCCATACTAGGCTCCCCTTATTACAAAAATCATACTCAACTTCAACCTCCACTCCCATTAAATTTAATACTCTAAGAAAGAATGACTTTACAGAGAAAGAAAAGGAAGTTGAAAAAAAAAGGAAGGAAAAATTTATTTAAAAGATAAACTCAATATTGATATTTTAAACTCATTTACCAACTTGACTCACAATATTTTCAAAATATAGAGATTTTAAAATGAAAGAGAAGTAAAGAATACAAATATAATATGTTCTCTGTCTCAGATGACTAATAGTTAACAACTTTTTTCCGATTTTAATAAATACCTTCTTGGTTACTGGCACTCTTTCTTCTTCCACTTTGTTATCTTAAAAAATTATACTTTTAGCCTAATTTTTGAGTCAAAACATACCTTCTAAATGCGATAACTCAAATTATTATTTCTCACCCTTCATTTTAATTATTATTTGTTACCTTTGTCACAAAATTAATTTATTATAATTTTAACATTATATGTATATATAAATTAAATTATCACTTTTAAATTGTTTTATATTTTTATATTACAAACCAAGTTCTTATAGGTAAACGCAGCTTCTTTTCTTTAACACGATAAAACATGTTAATATAGTGATAAAAAAAAATAAGGTGAAAGAAAATTGGACAGACTCAAACTCAAGGAATGACATGTAATAATATACGGAAAACACTAATATATATTAAAAAAAAGTATGATACATTATATTGTAGCATGACGTTTGTTGAGAGAGATTTTATTTGCAGCAAGCAACGATTTGAGATTAGAATAGTATCTTGTTTTTTAAACAGGGGGTTAGGATTAGAGACAGGGTTTTCTTTTCATATAAAACAATATCTCTTATGTAACTAACGCCCACATTTACTTTATTATATAACATATTGTATATAGTTCTCCTCATCAATCTCTTAATCTTATTCAATCATGTCTATTGGCCAATCATTGCAAAATCAAAAAATGTCACAAAGGACCATAAAATATATACTAAATGTTAAATACTCAACAATGAGTTTCTTCCCAAAAGAAAACCCCAACAACGAGGTTTTTTCCTAAAAGTTTGAAGGAAATAGTTTGGAAAATATTTGCTTTTATCAGAACTAAAATACCTTTGACCGAGTAGTTAGAGAGCTCTGTGCTTTGTAATTCCAAGAATTTCATTGAGAAAGTAACTCTTTTGATAAATTAAAAGTCAACACTAAAAAAATAATAATATGATTTTAATCCTATTTTCTATAGTCGTCGTATAAATTTTATGAATTCCATTCTTAAAATAAAACATTCAGAATAATTATAAAATAATTATAGAAATTTTAGAAAGTTGTTAAAATTAATGTCGTTTTAGATTAAGTGAGAAAATAATTGAATATTTAGATTTTTTTTTTATACTTACCAACTTATTTGTTATTGAAACTAATTTATTAGAAATTATATTTTTAATATCTTATTAAAATTTGAGTAAAATATGTATATAAGGTGGTGAATAATTTTGTTAAGTTCAAACTTTTTTTTATGAAGATGAGAGAACTTTAAAAAGTTTTTAAAAAATTATGAGATATATATTGGTAGAAAGATCAAGTTTATACTAATGGTGCATGCGCCTTATTATTTTGATAACAATGTTTATTTTAGCTTATCCATTTGAGAAACTAATATTTTGTTATTTATAATTAATTATTTGAAAAAGTAATGTTTAAGGAGTGATTTTTTTTTTTTTATATTCTATCGTAGGTCAAATGCCTTTTTTTTTTTTTTTTTTTTTTTTTTTTTTTTTTTTTTAATTTTTTTTTTTTTTTTTTTTTTTTTTTTTTTTTTTTTTTTTTTTTTTTTTTCTTCATACCAAGCATCTCAAATGAGTGCGTACATGTCTTGAATAACTTAAATAAAAAACAAATTGGGTGGATCCCTTTTTCAATCTTATAAAATCAAAGCTACCAAACACCTTTTTTGACACCAAAATATAATTGTAGAAATGTTTAATTGATCTTTATAATTTCAAATTTTAGTCTTGTAGTCCTTTTTCAAAGACATCGTTATCATACTTAACTTTAAATATATAGTTGCATACCCACTGTTTTAGAACAGAAGATGAACATCGATCATGAATACTTAATGCGGAAGTCACAAAAGTAGAATAACTAGTTTGGCCTTTTTTGAGCCATGTTTACACCCGTGACGTACCACCACTCTGCAAAAGTAAAACTCTGTAGCAGGGTATTCGTAATGAATAATTACGAATACAAAACAAAATTACATTATTGAAGGAAACAAAAAGTTTAAATGAATATTATAAACAAATTAGTCACACAGTGACAAAACAAAAAGTGATTCACTGTTGCCAAAATCCACGACCTTAATCACGGCGTGGTGAACAGTGATGATAGATTCGTGAAGTACATTGTTGTCGTGCTGATCCAACGTTGTTGCCAGAGGTTTGTGTTCACACACAAATGGAACTGAAACTACTTCTAACGGTTTTATTGATTCATTCTGCAACTGTGGCTGCTGATTACATTCGACCTCCGCCTCGAAAAGCCTTGCATCTTCCATGGCATTCTCAACCCCCCTCTTACCCTCAACAGGTCACACTCTTTATTATTATGTATTCTTCAATTAAATCACTTTTTCTATGTACCCTTTTGCTTATAGCTGATCAATGTTACTCTTTTCCATTCTTTGTTTTCTTATGTTTTTGGTTCAGAATCTGGGTTTTTGTGAGGGGAAAAAAAAGAAAGAATATATGGGTGTGTTTCATTTTTATTTTCAATAACTGTTATTAACTTTTAGCATGCAAGTAAACAAGGTTGTTCAACCAAAGATCATACTTAAAACTGGGTGGAATGGACTTGATGACTTTTTAAGTGTGATCTCGATGAATGGAATAAATATAGTTGGAGTGAGAGATTCCAGTGACCAACCAGATTTTTAGATAAAGATTAGTCACTGACGAATTTAATGCATAATCTATACCAGTACAATGCTTACCCGGCAAAACGGTCGTTCACAAAGTTGGTGAAGAGGGGTATTAGGCACATGGCAGTGTAGAATTGAAAGAGATGTTGGATAAGATGAAAATAAAAGAAGAAAAATTTGAGAAAGTGCGTAACTGGTTCTATTTTTGGATTTTAGATCACTTCTTTTGGATATTATCTTCAAAACTTATTAATAGAATGTTGATGAGAGATTAATTGGTGAGTAGTGTGAAATTGTTTTAGAAAGTAGTTTTTAATCTCAAAGTGAAAAGAGAATTACACATATCCCAAGTGTTTATGTTTCTGGTATGTCTTAATTTAGAATGTTTTCCCTTTACTTTGCGAATTACATATATGAATGAGGTATTTCGGAGTTTGTCCTCATTGAGCGCAATTCTTTGTTCTTCTTCGGTTTCTGGCCCTGCTACTGTAATGTTTTCTTTGGTACTTTTTCTCTTATGGAATTTAGGTAATAGAAATTGTGTCATATGAAGAGTTATGAAGTGAAATTCAGTGAAGGCCCACTAGTTTGATTTGTGACTAGTTGGTTGAGGTCCCTGACATTAGGCTAGTTGATTAGCAGCATTTTGTAATTGGAGTCACGTTTGATCTTGTTATGTTATGATGAAAATTTCTTTGGGAGGTTGTCGCTGCAATGTGGATGGTAATCAATCTGCATCCTCAATATGTTTGTGATTATGCTTCTCATTAAAAAATGATGTCTTACAAGTGGTGTGAAATCTTTAAATGATATCTCTTTGTAGTGATTTTTGTTTGTTGTAATGCTTGTACTCTGTAAAACACTTTCATTGAATGTTCTTATTTGAACTTAAACTTCCCTCATTTACTTTTCCGAATTCTTTGCTAATTCTTGAACAACTTCCTGTGAAGTGTGAACCATGAATATTTGCTTAAGCAATCATATCTATCTTTTTTAAGCATCTTAATGTTACTTGTGGTACTCTATTAGTATCACTGGATTCAGATTCTTATCATCAAAGTTTATATTCCAGGTACACATTTCTTTGGCAGGAGACCAGCACATGAGAGTTACTTGGGTTACTGATGATAATTCTGCACCTTCAATTGTAGAATATGGAACATCGCCAGGGCAATATGACTCTGTAGCTGAAGGAGAGACCACCTCTTACAATTATATGCTCTATAACTCAGGAAAGATACACCATACGGTTATTGGGCCTTTGGAGCATGATTCTGTGTACTATTATCGATGTGGTCGACAAGGTCCCGAGTTCCAGCTCAGAACTCCTCCAGCTCAACTTCCAGTCACTTTTGCTGTGGCTGGGGATTTGGGTCAAACTGGATGGACTAAATCAACATTGGATCACATTGACCAATGTAAATATAATGTTCACCTACTTCCAGGAGACCTTGCATATGCTGATTATATTCAGCATCGTTGGGACTCATTTGGTAGGCTAGTGCAGCCACTTGCTAGTGCAAGACCATGGATGGTAACACAAGGGAACCATGAAGTAGAGAGCATACCTTTGTTAAAGGATGGGTTTGTGTCCTATAATTCCAGATGGAAAATGCCATTTGAGGAAAGCGGATCAAATTCAAATCTCTTTTATTCATTTGAAGTTGCAGGTGTTCACATTATCATGCTTGGGTCCTATGCAGATTATGATGAGTACTCTGAACAATATAGATGGCTTAAGGTTAGTTGGTTTCTCTAATTGATTAGGAGTTACTATATTCAGACAACTGTTGCTTTATCTATTGCCACCATTACGTAGTAAGTGCTTGGAGAGAATAAATGTGGAAAACAAAAGCTTCCTTCTGTGCTAGGAAAGCATTCTCAGAAATGGTTAGAAGCAGAGAATGACTTTTCATTATTAGGAATGCCATGTATCACATCCACTGGGGAAAATTAAATTTGATCTGTGACAGTCTTGGACTCTATATTTAGCTCATGATTCATCATGGCCATGTAGAAGGATCCTTGCTTTGAAATTTTAAACTGTTAGTTTTCATATTTTTTCGAAAGAGAATATGTCATTGATATATGCATTGGAAATTTTATTTTACTTTATATGCAGAGATTGCTTTTGGTCATAAACAACTGTTGTCATGTGAACAGAAGTTTTTCATGTATTCTTCATGGCTTCATATGCTGATAAGTTTAATATCCTCCATTATACATAGTTGCACATTTCAATATATGTATGAAGATAAGTAAAGAGCTAAACGCTGAAGTTATTGTGGGTGTTCTTCTAATATTCTTTTCACATTCTGTTATAATAATTTTAACAGTTTACATTTAATTTGTAAGCCATAAATATGTCCAGACATTTTACATTTTCATTTCAATCATAACCTGTCTTGCTGAAATATCTTTATGTACAGAGACCTAATGTTATTGTCTGTGATCTGTAGGAAGATCTTTCAAAGGTGGACAGGAAAAGGACACCTTGGTTGCTTGTGTTATTTCATGTGCCATGGTATAATAGTAACACAGCTCATCAAGGTGAAGGGGCTGATATGATGGCAGCTATGGAGCCATTGCTTAATGCTGCTAGCGTGGATTTAGTTCTCGCAGGTCATGTGCATGCTTATGAACGCTCGGTATGGCTACATGCTTTAGAGTTTTGTTTCTTTCAAGTTTAATTGTATTAGGATTTTAAACCATACTTTGTCTGGTTGGCAGAAACGTGTATACAATGGAAGAGTTGACCCTTGTGGTTCAGTCCACATAACCATTGGCGATGGAGGAAACAAAGAGGGCTTAGCTCATACGTAAGTTTGATTCAGCATAAAATCTTTCTCTTAACCATATTTGTTATCACAAAAATCTATGTAGAGATTTTTCTTCAAACTTTTTCTTCAAACTCAATTTGTCAAAACTCAACATGCATGCTGCTTGTATTTGCTCTTCTGTCATTCTTAAGATTTTTATGGACACGTCACTTCATTGTTTGTTGACAGATATATAAATCCACAGCCACTATGGTCAGAATTCCGTGAAGCCAGTTTTGGTCACGGCGAGCTAAAGATTGTAAACTCTTCACATGCTTTCTGGAGTTGGCACAGGAATGACGATGATGAGCCAGTAAAATCTGATGATATCTGGATAACCTCTTTGATAAGCTCTGGATGTGTTGATCAGAAGAGAAATGAGCTCAGGAATAAACTTAGGACACCTTAAAATCCCCTGGTCTTGTTATTCCTCAACAACAGATTAGCAAAAGTTTGGTCTTGTATATGCAAATCATGAGGCAATTGCTTATATTAGTAAATGGCACTAAAGTAGTAGCTTGAATGGTTTGACCTTGTTTTGTCCTTGGAGTGAGTAAACTGTGATATATCTGTACTAGTCTTTACATCTTTTCCTGTATTTAATCTAAGTGCATGTTCTATAGATTAAGTATAAGGCTAGTGGTCTGTTTCTATGGTATTGTTTGCTATGACAGGAGTAACTCTCTAGTGATAGCACCTTGAGTGAGTTGTGTGGTTGGAGTGAGTAGAGAGTGATTTATCAATACTTTGTTTGCATTTGCTCTTGTATTAACTATAAAAACATAGTCTAGAATTACATATAAACATAATTTTGGCTTTTTTCACTCTCTTTGTAGCACAATGTTGTTGCTTGTTATGGTAAAATACCAAACTTTCTTTAATATTTTGGATCACGAAGAATATTTGCTAGAACCTTTTCAGATTCAAACTTGGCCATGGTTCTGATATCCAAGTAGTGATTTGCATTTGTGAAGTTGATGAAACTTTTGTCCATGGACAAGTCCAAGCAGTTTTTCAAAACTGATAACCAAAGATTAATTTGTGCTTGTGGAGCATGGGAAGTTGGTGAAGTTTCCCATCTATAATACTCTCTTGAGAACTGATTATGCTTTATGATAAGGAAAGGATTGTGTTGCTGAAAAAACAAACCTAACCAAACCAGGCCAACCTACTGAGATCATTAATTATATGACAGTAAGTTTCTGCACTCCATCAATTTCTTTTTACCCAATTTTTTACTTCCAAATCGTTTGGAATGTTAAATGACGTAAATTAATAACTTTTGGATTAGTCAATCCAAAATGTAAAATGTATGAAGAAGCATTTGTCTAAGGGAAAGTGGTTTCTTTTGTCTCTTCTTCTTTACAAGACTCAATTATCTAATTCATTATAATTAAAGAAAATGGTTAATTTAGTTTAGAGTAATAAATTTTCTAAATTCGTATATTTATCAAAAATATCTTAGTTAATATTTTATATATCTAGAATTGTTTTGGTAATATATATATCTTTCTTTTATTTAAGCATATTTTAGTCTAAAAATAATTAATACAATTATTGAGTCTTGTAAAAAAGAACAGTTACAATTTCTTATTTGACTAAAATTTTAGGCTTCTTTACATAATAAAAAAAATATTTATATAAATTCGAATCTTGTCAAGTTAAAAAATTGTTAATCCTCTAATTCACAATCAAGAAATGGACGTCCTTTGTGAAAGAAAAGAACTTTATATTATGACAACACTTTATTTGCAATAAGAATCGGAGACATGTGTAGTGTAAGAATAAATATTTTTTAAGTAGGAATGCAATGTAAATAATTATTATAAAATAATATTTCAATCAATTTAAGTTTAGAGTATGTTTGTTACGATAAAAAATTAAAATGAAATATTATATTTTATTAAAATTTAATATATAAGAATTTGTAAAAAATTTGACTTTGGAATTATGAACTAAAATATGACTTTTTGGAAACGAACTCATCAATTAAAATTATAGGAACTTAAAGATCAAGGGTTTAGTAAGTATTACTGCAAATAAGAACTGTCTTTATGTACTGTCTTCATAATTGAGATTGAGATGTTGTAATTATATAAATATAGGTTTAGCTGTATATATACTTCTTGCCACTCAACAATTAATATTTTATGAACTTATTGTTTATGCTTTGTCTCGTATTTTACCATTAAATTTATCAATTTTCATAAATTTTTCCAATTCACTAAATTTTTAAATAATAATGTGTAATGGAAAAACAATAAAAAATAAATCAAGTTAAAAAATATCGTTTTACAGAAAAATATACCACTATGATGTTGGTCTATTTTATTTTATTTGTAACACATTATCTTTAATTTAACAGTTCGGTACGATTTGAACTTCTTCGGATGTTTGATATAGCAAATTTATTATTCATGATAAAAGATTGGAGTGTATTTGCGAGAATTTTGAATATTTGGTATAGATTATTTGAGTGGATTTGTGGAGAAATTTTGGATTGAGAAAATTATGTGTGAGATGGAGAAAAAGTGGATAAATTTTTTGGTATTATGTGTAGATAGACTACTTTGTCAGCTCATACAATTCTTAATTATGTTATATAATTTGTACTATAATGCAATGTTCACTTATATTTAATTATTGCTTAATGCATATTTTTATATTTAATGTACACCGGTAGAAAAATGACATATAAAGGCAGGATATAATCGCGGTTAAAAACGAACTGCGTTTAAAATCAAAGAGGTGACATTTTTGAAATTAAATAAAACTATACCAGCGCGGTTCAGGCAAAAACCGCGATAATAGCTCACAATTAATTTATTATTGAAAAATAGAAGGAGATACAAACGCGGTTGTTCCAAAAACCACGTTTATATTTGCAAAACAATTTTTTAATTATTTTGCAGGAGGATATAAACGCAGTTGCCGCTAACAACTGCGTTTGTATGTCTTGTTTTAGGGCACAAACAGATTCCTTCCTCTATTTTGGTCTTCGTCTTACTTTCGCTCTCGCTGCTACTGCTATTCGCCTTTGCCTTCGTTTTCTTCCTCTTCCTCTTCCTCATTGTCTTCCTCTCCCTCTCATTGTCCTTGCATTGCCTTTCCCTCTCCCTTGCCTTTTCGGCCAACCTTCTCTCGTCTCTCTCTCTCTCCGTTGTTTCGACTATACTTACTGCATTAATTTATTTGATTATCACTTTCAGATTGAGGCATTTGGTGGAGAAGCTCTTACCTTCGCTGGAGATGTTTCAAATGAGGCTAATGTGGAGTCTATGATTAAAACA
>Ga0099825_1004801_pt1 | contig 17613 bp, 12 predicted proteins | sample SiratroredBW_FD_76838 | JGI IMG/M metagenome (GOLD analysis project Ga0099825, IMG submission 76838) | Root nodule microbial communities of legume samples collected from California, USA - Siratro red BW | ecosystem: Host-associated > Plants > Roots > Nodule | place: USA: California | collected...
GTAATGAACAGGTGCATATAGTGTAGGACATAAGATAAAATATATGACTGCATGATTTCTAATTGAATTGTGGGAGATGTGAACAAGAAAAAACTGATGTCCCTAGATGAAACCGCCTTTATACTAATACTCTGAACTTGAAAACATAACAGTTCGTTTTAAAACTGAGAAGCAGATTACAAACAGGGTGATAAAAATAGACATCATTGAAAGAATATCAACTTAGATGCTTGTCAAGAAGCCTAGATAAAAAAAATCAATGAAGCAAGTGGGAAGTGGGGACGCAATCAAAAGATCTACTACAAAAAGAGAAAGTTGTCAAAAAATTGGGTCATGACCCAGAAGTGAATCAGGTTATATATTGTTTGTGCAAACTCCTATTTAACGGTCACATTTTTTCGACTACAAAATTACAAAACATACCATGGCCCGGTACCAAGACTTGTCAGCATGAAAATAACAAAGGACTATGTCGCCCTTCTTAGGATTGAAAGCACCAATCACAGGAGCATCCTTCAAATTCAAAGAAGCTAGCTGTTGTTGAATGGATGCGATCTTTTGATCTCCAACTGTCTGGACATAGAATTTGCCACCACCCAAGACTTCTGTAACAATTACCTACCAAGTATAACAACAGAACGAGTCATTCACCATTTTTAAGCATTAAAATGGTCATTAGTGAAAATATATTAATTCCTGTGCACCTTAAGCACTTCTTGCTGTTTGTTTTCAATAACTGAACCATTGGATACTTCCTCTCCTTCGACAAAATTCTCCCATATCTTCAAAACAATTTACTTTAGAATAGTTAACGGGGAAAGAATAGGTTTAATGTAAACACGATAGGACTCATTCTTACTTTCAGCTTTTGCCTCTTCGCAGATTGTTCAGCTTGCTCCAGAAGATGGAAATCAGGAATTCTATCAGTGCCAAAGGATGTTTGCAGTTTTGCAAGACCCGCTTCGAGCAGAGTAGCTGCCACATTGATTCTCGACTCCCATAAGGATCCCAAGAATGTTCCAGTTTTATCGACAGTTTCAACCTCTATCTGCAAACAGTAAAAAATTATTTAATAAAACATAAGCAACATACAGGAATTAAAGTTCAGAAGGGAATTGAGTTACCTCAACATCTCTTTGCATTATTTTTCTCCTCATCAAAGCAATTGCTTCATCAGAATATGGTTCATCACGACCTGGACACCTGACTCCAGAAAAAGAGAAAGCAATGCTGCAAGTTTCTTTAGGAATCAGCACTTTAAAACGATGACCACTGAGAACATATTCCACAACAGCAGGAACTCTTTTACTTCTTTTCAGGAAAGGACAGAAGTCTTTGGCTTTCTTAACTACATTTTTGTTTATCGCCGTCAAGTCAGTTATATGCATCACTGGGGGATCCTTGGCAGAGTGGATGCCTTTCCTTCCCGCAGTAGCACGTGATTCAGCAGCAAGAAGTGCGTCATAATAGTTAGATCTCTCTTCAAAGTCCCGATGTCTAATGACAGTTCCAAAACCACGACCAACTACCAATTCGGCGACATTCACCCCATTTTGCTGATTTCCAGAAGGTGGAGCAGATGATGCAGAATCATCGTTGTCAACCTTTGCAGTTGACACTAAGAAGACTGATCCAAAATCCATTACTCTGGAATCCGCAGCTGCTGATGGAACTACAAATCCGTCGGTGGGAGAAACCTTTCTAGAATATTCCATCTGAACATTGACCTGAAAAGATAGCAGTAATCCATTACAACTGAATTCAGATATGACATTCAAAGAAGTTATCATAAGATATTTTCATACTTGACGACCAATGAGGCGTGTTCTCAAGAACTCCTTTGCTTCACGGGCATAAGGAGCTGGTTTTTCATCCCGACGAGGATTGCCCATTTTTGGACACCTGATACTTGAAAGGTTAACTCGTCTCTCAGCTAGTGGACTACCATATGGAATGGAATCATCAGCAACAACAATACAATCTCCACTCACAACCTCAACCACCTATATAACCCAAATTAAAATGTCATACGAGTGAAAAGATTGACTATTTGACATAAATAAATGATTTAGCAATATTTTACCTTGCCAGAAAAATTCTGATTATGAATTGCCTTTGAATTGGAAGGTGGTGGTACATAGTTTGTCCACATCCTTAACCTGTTTTTCTTAGCCTGTAGCTCTGCAGTTTTCAGCTTTCGCTTTGCCTCTTCTTCCATCATGTTTGCACTCCATTCAACATATTTTGCATAACCCTGTTTGATTGAAAATGTGAAATGAGAAAGATATTTGGTACATGACTAATATTTCATTATACAAAAAAAAATGAAGAAACATTCTACATCTCCTCTAGAAAAATATCAAGTAAATCACTTCAGCAAAGTCTAAAATTCAAAAACAGAAAAAACTAGAAAAATCAGAAAATAGATCCTAAAAATTTTATTGCTTTAAAACTTAGACAACAATAAAATTACAAGTATGTGGAGACTATAGTGCGCCAAACACCCAAGCCAATAAAGCCAGTAATGCTACCAAGTACAATATTTCCCTTTCCAAATTCATTTAATCAAATACTACATTGGAATTTCAATGCATTGTTAAAGATACTGGAACAATAGTAATTGAATTTGATTAAATAAATGTTGGCAGCTGTTGCTCACGGTATTTACCAATTATATAAATAAGAGCATCCGTTTCCTGTATGTAAATTACACAAACAGAATTCATGACGAGCAAATTACACAAAATAAGTTCATTTCATGTCTTTTGTTGACTCCTTTTTCTCAACATGCATATTGTATCATGCTCATCATAAGTATAATATACCTCAACAAGAAATGATCAAGAACAAATATAAGAGGAAAAAAGTTTGTTTCAATATCAAATAAACCAATGGCCAATAAACACGTCATGTCTTAGAACAAATAAATAATACTAATATCAGCCCGCACAGGGGAAGTACATACGTTCTCTACAAGTTCCAATGCCAGGTCCTTTGCGGATTCACCATCAGGATAATACACTGATCCAATTAAATTGCTGAACTTGTCAACGCCTTCCAAGACAATCCGAACCTGCATCCCATTTGGATTAAAAAATATTTTATAATGCAAATGTAATGTAACTTATAGAAACATGTTACTTACATCTCGATTCAATACACGCATCTCAGTGAAAAATTTAGCCTCATGTGCAAAAGGATCAGCAGCAGTTTCAGTAGCTGTCGAAACAGCTAGTCTTTGTGCAGATGTAAGTGTAGCTCGAGGTTCCCCAGAACCATCTTCATTGGTGTCATTAGATGTCAATTCTGATTCAACAACACTTTCAGGTGCAGCTCTCCTTCCCATTTGCGGGGACTAGGGTAAAGGGAAAACAATTATTTTATGTGTAGATAAAGATAGCAGCAATTAGCAACAGCAACATCATTTGACACATACCTGAATTCCAGCAACAAAAACTTGGACAAACTGAAATTGTGGGAGCAAATAGATTCGGAGTGTACTGCCATCACGAATCTGCTCAACAATTGCCTCCATGGGCAATCCCTTGTTTGCGGCTAACAAACCCATAGCATCCAAGTTACTAGGGTCACCAATGGCTGAACGTGGTAGATTTCTGATTGATGCCTCAGCAGCACCAGGAACCTGCAATCACCACAAAACCATATATTGCCCATGTCCGAGGAATTTCAAAACATTAAACAGGAAGAGTCACTTCACATCTCCAATTTTGATCACATCCTAGCATCTGTCTTATTAATTTAAATGATAGAAAGATAATATCTTTAAATAGATTATAATACAAAGCACAAGTTTTGTCATTGATTTAAAACAAAATATGCAACTGGTCATTTCCAAAATACACAAGTAAATTACACGCAATAAGCAATTAAGTAACTTTGAGATAATGACAGTAGTAAACACTTGCTTTACATATCAAAGACGCAAAGCACAATGCATTTTGGTTTCCAAGCAAACCAGGTTGCCAGGACACCAATGAATGCACATCTGATTTTCAAATTTTGTGCCAAATGCGTGCTTATATCACAATTTTTTTTTTTTTTTTTTCCAAAAAACAATCTTCAATTCTAAAGAGGAAAACCAAAACAAACCTTGCTCCACCGGCCAAGGCCATCTTGTTTGGCTTGTTCTTCCAGGCGTAACAATTCTGCCAAGTATGGACTTGCTTCACCTTTTTGCTGCCCCTGTTCCCTTACCTGCATGCACAAAAACCCCAATTCATGGACCGGTAAGTAAAACACTCCCAACATGGTAAATCCAGATACAGCTCAAAGGACACAGTTTTCAACCTTAACCCATCCTTGGGAAACAGCCAACACAGCAACATTTTTGTCCCCGAGAAAAACAGTTCCGAAGTCACGATTTATGGCTGGCACGTTGTAGTCCACTCTGAAGGTCACCTCCTGTTTCAAATTCCAAAATCAAATCACGTAAGGCACATACCACTCTTCGCCAGGGAAAATTATTAGGTAGTCCAAGACCACCACCTGTTCTTGATCAATCCCACCATGACGTGAACTCAATTTTACAGTTTATGATAGAGCATTGATAAACTAAATTTGAACGCACCTTCCCTATGCAGAGCTTTCTCAGAAATTCCCTACTTTCCCATGCAAATGGCTCGTCCACACCATCTCTACGTGCCTAGAACAATTACCAAATAATAAAACTAAAGCAATTAAAACCCATTACATTATTCGATCAATTGTAAGCAAAAGTGAAACAACTAAAAATACCAGTCTAGGTGCCATCAAAGAAGATAGAGTAATGGTCTTTTCAGGCAAAGGACCAGGTTTGGCGCTGGAAATTGCCACAATGACCAAACAATCGCCAGAAGGAACAGCCTTCACCCTTCCCCTGTACCATCCCGTGGCTCCACTCGCCGCAGACGCCATTCTCCAACGATCTACAACAAAGACAAAACGACAACATAACCAAACCGGCTTTCAGCAACATTCAAAGCAGGCCATCTCATTTATCAGTAACAGAGATTAAATTAATTCAGCATAAAAAAATCAGATCCAGAAGCAATTAAAAAATTGTCAGGATTTATCACAGGCTTAGAGGTCTTTTATCTCTTCCAATTTCGAAAACAAATGCACGAAATCACCAAATAATGAGTAGAATTGGGATCCCACAATCAAACTGAAATGCAACCGATCAAACAGAGTGCAGTGGGATACCTTGAAATGGTTGAAGCTTTGGATCTACCAAATCCCAGAGAACTCCGGCGAAACTAGAGTCTCAGGCGGAGGATTCAGAAGAGAAGAACAGAGAGAAGAAGAGTGAGAGAGAAAGATGGGTTGAGAAGAAGCTGGTTTATATATATAGACATAGATCATGAGGAAAACGCTAGCAATGAGTGAGAAGTGTGTGCCCCTTGTTTTTCGACTAATTACTAAAATTACCCTTTAGAATCATTGCCAAAACTACATTAGATACCAGATTACATCATTTGCTTAAAGATACAAAGAGATAACTATCCCAAATGTGTTAAAAACAGAATAATATCTATTTATTAATTGTTATTCATTGTAGATAATAGATATATTTTAGATACAAAAGATCTCACAACATCCTTGATTTTAGCTTCTGTGATTTTAAATTTCTGTTTTATCCAATTTTCAAAATTGTTTTTTTTTCTTCTTTGATAATTATGATGGTAAATTTAAATTTAAAATTTAAAATCTTTATAATCAAATTTGTTTTTTTTAATAAAAATCTAATAAAAAGATAATAAAGTTAGCCTTTTTTATCCTTCTTTAAAATAAGATTGTTTGTTTTAAATAAAACGGTTTTATAGAATAAAAACTAACTCCTCTTAAACCACAATGCACTCTATTTAAAGTGCAATAATAACGTCTTAATAAAAAGTTGACAGTTTGAAGTTATAATAAATTTAAATATATGTTCAATAAAATTAAATTAAATTATAATTATTTTGTAATTAAAGTTATTACTTCACCTTATCTTTTCAGGGTATATTTTTATCACTTTGAAGGAATCCAGTCATTTGATAAATTAAATTTTTTAAGGAAAATTATTTTTCTGAAAATTAAAATCTAAAAAAGAGTATAATGAAATTATAAGTCTAACAATAACATATCATACAAAATAAAAACTAAATTATCTATGCTCCAAATTTTAGTTATATAATAACAAACAACTAGATGAAATAAAACATCACAATATTATTTTATATTTTGCAAATAAAAGTATTTAAAGAAATAAATTTGCATCATTCTAAGGGTTTAGTAAAGAACTAAGAATGGGGTGATTTGTTACATGATACAAAGTGTAAAAAGTAAAAATAAATCTTTGCTTTACATATTTTACAAGGCTCATGGTGATCTTTTCACGTAATATAAAGTAGATATTTATTTAAATAGAAATTGATTATTTTAATATATTTTCGGAAATTGATAATTTTAATATATTTTCGGATGATGTTTACATACATTAATCGTTATTTCTCTTTCAATAGTATTTCTTATATATAATTTTATATTTTCAATTATTTTTCATATAATATGGAGAATAGAACAGAAGAAAGAAGGTTATACATTATTAATAATTTTATACAAAAAATTGTAAATGCTTTATTTATTTTATTTTTTGTTAATAAAAAAATAATAAATAAAAAGCTTTCAAACTTAACTTGTTCGGTTTATAAGGAGGACGTGCTCATAATTTTTTATTTATTTTTTTAATTTTACCCATTTTAGTAAAATGAGTCTAAAATTCTATAGTTTTTAAAATTTCATTAAGAATATTTGTATGCATAACCTCATACGTAAACTTGTTTGGTGAATTGAAATTTCATCTAATGCTCTTAAATAAAATTTTCTTAATAGTCAAAATCAAGGGTACAACCATTTTTAGTTTAAAAAATGTCTTTATCTCAAAAATTATAAAAAGCAAAATCCTGAAATAATATTATTCATCATAATTTACAATTAATTTTAAGGATTTTATCATCTAATGTGACCATTTTGAAGTTAAATCAACTTTAGTACAAAAGCTATAAATTTTTGTTGGACCTTTTTGTTAGATTCACTTTAATAACTACTTTGAATTATTATGTCCTCAAACCTTGGTGCAACTAACTTCCATTACATTTTATGGTTCGCAATCAATCTCATAGTCAGCTTCCAACTTTCAAGAGTGGGTGTTCAGACTCTAGATGCTTATCATTATTATTCTTCTAATAGTTTATAAGTTTAACAAAACTAAAACTTGTCTGTCATTTTCTTCTTTTAGTATAATAATTATAATTGTATTCTAATATTATCATAAATAAATTTTCACAATATTATAGTTGTTTCTTTAAGTTTGGAGGGATTGTGAAAGCAAAGTGGTTTGTATTTTTTAGATTTCATAGTCTATCTTAAATACTTTCATAAAATAAATAAAAATTAAATTACTAATGAATAACTCTATCTTAAAATAGGTGTAACTAATTCAATATTCGAATAGTAAATATGAAATATTTTATCAAAAATCTCAGTTATGTATCATTAGTTTGATATCTCGTAAATCTAAAATATTTGACCAAATCACGGAATCATGTATTTTTACCTAATATTAAGGGATTGGATAAAACAATAATAGACTAGAATTTTGGCGTGAAATACGTTGGAGGAAAAATTATAAATACAAGATTGGTAAAGAGAAAAAAAAAACTTAGATTTGAACTAGCCAAGAGCGATTAAAAACCTTAGCGGCTAAAACAAATTGGCATCCAACATGGGGTTAGACAAAACTTTCCTACATCCACATCAAAAAAATAATACACTAAAGACCTTCTTGGAAACTTGATCCCCAGGAAGGATTATAAACCAGAGACAGACAACACCTCATGGAGGGAATGATGATGCACCTACTCTCTAACAGATAATGGAAACAATTAACGAGCTACAACGAAGGTCCAACATTTTTTGTGAAAAAATATTTTTTGTCGTTTTGGTGTGTCAAGAGTGCTAATACCAGACAATGGAACACAATTTGTGAGTAAGCAACTAAGAGAGATGTGTTAGGAGTTGAAGATTAAGCAAGTGTTTTCATCTATTGAACATCCATAAACTAACGGTCAAGCGGAAGCAGCCAACCAAGTTATTTTACAAGGTATAAAAAGGAGGTTACATGCAGCCTAGGGAGGATGCTCTGATGAAGCCCCCCGCTATTGCTCTCTTATCACACCACGTCATAGTCTACCATGAGGGAAAGTCCACTCAGTTTGGTGTATGGAACAAATGCCTTAGTTCCAGTAGAGACAGTAGAACTGACATACCAAACAATCAACTTTTCACCGAGAGTGTCAGATGAGATTAGGTGAGCAAATCTTGACTTACTGGAGGAGGTCAGAGAATATGCCCGGATCAAAAGCGAGGCATTGAAACTATGACTAGAGATCAAACATAAGAGTAAGGTCTTTCTTAGGCAATTTAAAGAGGTCGATATGGTGATGCAAAAGGCACAAATGATAACATTAGAGCGGGCCATATCTCATAACAGAAGTCGTTGGTAATGGAGCGTATCACTTTTAGACATTGGATGGAGGTCTTATTCCTCAGACTTGGAATGACACAAGTAAAAAATTCTATTTCATCTAGTAAACTCTTTCACAGGGTGACACTTTTTTTCCTCGAGTTTTTAACTATTTTTTGTCAAGGGTGTTTAATAAGATCACATTTATTCATAATAATATAAATATTTATTCCTCACATAAAGGATTTCATGTGCTAATTTTTATTTTTTATGCTTTGATAAATTTGTTTTTATAAAGCAACCTCTGAGAGGTGAGCTCATAAACTCGACCACCAAAAGGGTGTAACCCTTAACCGACTGCTGAAAGGTGGGTTTATAAATTAAGTTGTCGAAAGGTAAGTCTATAAATTCGACTCTCGAAAAGTGAGCCTATAAATTTGACTGCCGAAAGGTGCATGTTAATTAATCACAAAAACATGGTCGTAGAGACGCATGTTAATGAATCACAAAAACATGACCAAGAGGTGCATGATAATGAATCGCAAAAACATAACCGAAGAGACGCATGTTAATAAAACAGAAAAACATGACTAAAAGGTGAATGGTAATGAAAATTGCAAAATCAAAGCCAAAAGGCTTAATGATGCGGAAGAAGAAAGTCAAAGTCGAAAGGCTTAACGATGCAGAAGAAGAAAGTCAAAGCCGAAAGGCTTATGGATGCAGGAGAAGAAACTCAAAGTCGAGAGGCTTAATGATGCAGAAGCCGGAAGGCTCAACGAGGCGGAAGCAGAATGTGAAATTTGAGAGGCTCAACAATGCAAAAGCTAAAAGACAATGCCGAAAGGTGAGCCCATAAATTCGACTTCCGAAAGTGTGTTAATCTATTACCGAAAGATAAATCAAAGATATATTCCTTAAGTGGCTACCGAGAGCTGAGTTCACGAATCAATATAAACCGACTTTCGAAAAGGTATAACCCTCAATCAACCTCCGAATGATGAAATGATAAAACCAACTTCCGAAGGGGTGTAAACCTCATTCGGATGCTGAAAGAATCATCTGTCGAATGACATCTCCAAAAAGCTTCTAAAAAGCCATTGAGAGCAAACCTCATGTAAAGGAGATGCCATGTTTAAAATGACTTCAATAACCTTTACAGTATGGGCCTAACAAGCCTCTGTGCCTATTCGGCTTAAGGCTGGGGGTTTGTGTCCCCTCCTGGTCCTGGAGGGGGTGCATATAGCAAAACAGAGTGGTTCGTATTTTTTGGGCCCCATAGTCCACACCAAATATCTTTGTAAAATGGATGAAAATTAAATTATTGACGAATAACCCCCTCCCCTCTCTTAAAGCATGTGTAATTAATTCAATATCCCAACAATAAATCCAAAATATTTGATCAAATCTCATAGTTGTGTATCATTAATTCGATATCTCGACAGTAAATATAAAATATTTAACGAAATCACGAAATCATGAATGTCAGCTAATATTCAAGGATTGAGTAAAACAATAATAGGCTATAATTCTAACCTGAAATATGTTGGAGGAAATAGTATAAATACAAGATCGGCAAAGAGAAAAAAACAACACAGATTTGAGCTAGTAAAAAATAATTAAAAACCTTGGCGGCTAGAACAATAGTAATTTTTGATTTGAGGATGAAAAAGAGATATAATGTGGATGCTCAAATCTAAATAGTAAGTTGTAATTATGTGTCACAATAAACATTAGTCATGGGTAACTTTATGTTAAACTATAAGTAGAAGTTATTCTTTTGCTTTGATTGGATGGATACATGAATTTGAGTGGATTTGTGTGGATTTGAAGAAGAGGATTGTGTTGCTTGAATTAAGGGATACATGGTTGGATTTGAGTGGATTTGAAGAAGTGAATTATGTTATTTGAATTAAGGAATATATGATGAGATTTAAAGGAAAAATTTATAAAAGTTTGTGTGTGATGTGATAGATGTGATTGATATTTTAATTTTTGTTAATTGATAAAATTGTAAGATTGCAAATATACCCTCTAGTTAAAAAATTAAAAATAAAATATGATTAATTTGGTTAGTGTGATTGATAAATTACTATTTTTTTATGAGATTATAATATTGCCAATTATTTTAAAATTAAAATTAAATTATTATTGTTAATATTATTATTTTATAAATTTATTATTATTATTATTTTAGTAATAATTATTATGGTTATGTTATATGATATAATTAATTATATTTATTTTATTATAATATAAATAGAAAAAAAGTGAAACTTAGAGAAGGAAAGAATCAAACCCAATACTTATGGGATACAAGGCACTCTACCACCTGAGTTAATTCTTCGTACCTACATAATCGATTACGTTAATTTATTATTTGTATAATATATACGCATAACATAATTGAGTATCCTTATGATCGACTATGATAATCCATTGTGGTAGTGCGTATTTGATCTCTTTCTTCTTCTTTCTCTCATCTAGCTATCACCCAATAACAATCCATACCTGCAATTTCACTGTCACTAGTCACATCTTCACTAATAACTGTCAAAATAAAACATTTCACAGTATAAAAAAAATAGAGATAACTTAGTCATTTTGTTCATAATCTTCATAATATGAGAGGATGTCAATGTCAAATCTGCAAATCACTACCTCCTTATCTACCAAACCATTGTCAAACGACCTAATTATCACAAATCTATTATTTTTTATCGTCCTCTACTATATCACTCACTAAATCAGATAAGATATTATTATTTTCTTTTTCAGCTAAAGAAAGGTGATAACTATGTAAATGATGTTGGTAAGTAAAATGGGATGAAATAATCTTGATTTAAATTTATTTTTAGATTTAGTTTTTCTTTTTATTAGTGTGAATTAGAATTTAATCTGCAAAGTATTTCAAAATACAAGACTACAACAATTAAAGAATCAAACAACAAAAAGGAACTAAAACACTCTTTAGAACCCTTGTTGTAAGAACATGACAACTGATCATGCAAACAATGTTTGTTTATTTTGTCTCTTGCTACGAATTGATATCAGAAAGAAATCATCCCAAAAGCCAAAATCAAAACGCAACCTTAACTACACAAAGGACATGATTACACTCCACGCACATCACAAACATCACTCTATCACAATTTTCGTAATCACCTTAAACTCTAAACCTTAATCTATTAACACGTATCTCTTTATGATCCCGGCAGCGTGGAAGGACACTTTTTTCTCAAAAGTGTTAACAAAAGTTTGAGTCCAAAGATTGTATGGATTATTCGGGTTCTGGGGGTGGCCTACACCATTCTCTGGATATGTAAATAAAAAAAAAATGGTCTCTCAAACGTCACATAATCCTTATTTAGCCAGACAAAACAGAGGAACTAAATCTCCCATATGGCAATAGCAAGAAACCCAAGATGGAAAGGGTTGGACTTGGGACTTTTGATTTGAAATGAGCACTCCCTCTTCGAGACCCTCCATGAGTTTCCAAACAATTGATCACTTTAGGTTCTTCGCGAATCCGAGGAGGAGATATTTTGTTGGTTTTTGAATCTTCTGTGTGAGTAAGGGTTACTCCTTCTCCTTGTCTAACACGGGTGTTCCATAGATGGACGAAATGATGGGAACACGTGGTTCATGTAACTGAGTTTCTTTATTGACGAGTTTTGAAGAGACGCACTCCATGGTGACCAATTAGTGGGGTTGTTAAGTATGTTTTAGTAATAATTTGGAAGTGTTTGTTTAAGTACTTTTGGAAGTTTTAGAGAAATAGAAGATGAATTATAAAGTTGGATGATAAATTATAATTGTTACATGTTTGAAAGTTTGGTATGGTCATTGTGAAAGTTTTGAATAGTTTTGGAGTTCAATTATTAGTATTGAATGGGTTCGATCAGATTTATTGACTTGGCATAATGATATGCTTTAGCATAGTTTGTGACATGGGTTGGCAATGATGTCATTCTGCAAAAGAGAGAAGCATAACAATGCTCTTAAAAATTCTTCACTCTAATAATAACTTAGCATTCAAATAAAAAGGATGAGGAAAATAACTTATTTTTATTTAGAATATCACTTAGAGGAGATGATATATATATAATATTAATATTGTTTGAATGTTTTTTCTGTTTTGATGAAATTCTCATAGATTAAGTATGAGGATATATAGCTTATTTATAATTTTTAAAATTAGACATGAGGGTTGACATTGTGTTATGATTTATATTTTTATTTATTTTAAATTATTAAAATATTTTTAATAAAATAAATAATTTAAAAAAATTATCTTATATACTCCTTTTCTTAGTTTCGTTCTATTTGAAGAACTTTTTTTTTTATACATAAATTTTCATTTTCAAGCATTTAATTTCATATTTATCAAATTTTTAAAGTACTTTCCCTTCTAATATTTGAAAAAAAATATTAAATATTATAATTTCAAATAAATTTCAATTATATATAATTATTTATATTTTTTATAATTATTTGATATTCATGAAATTATTATTTAGAACTCTATTTTAAAATTTATGTAATTATATATATATTTTTTATATTTTGATATTGAAGAAAATACAAGTATCATTTTAATTTTGAATCCTTGATAATTGATAAATATAGATTTATAAATTAATTTGACTAACACAAAAATGTGTGGTAAGTATATCAAAGTAAATTATTTAGAAGCTTTCAACTTATAAGTTGTAAGCTACTCTAGTTACCTTGTAACTTGTAGTTTATTTCTTTCACTATTATTCTTATTTTAATTCATTTTCTTGTTTTTCTTATTTTTGTTGTACCTATTATTACTTCTTTTAATCATTGTAATCTAATCTCAATAAAGGTTTTTATGATGATGGATAATATTACCGTTAGTCTAATATCTATCACCATATTTCCAGTTAGGAATAAATTAATCCAGATCCCAAAAAGACTTGTAAAATAAAGACTAATATGATATTGAGTACTCACTTATATTTTTTTTAAAATTTTTTAAAAAATTCTTATTGAATAGAACATTCGAAAATATTTTACTAGTGAATCTCTACTTGATGCTCTATTGACAAAATTTTACCGTCATTGTAAGAGGAGAAATCGCTTGGTCAAAGCTTGATTTCCTCAAAGCCAACTCTATTTCATTTGGAAAGGTTCTAGTCCAATTCTAATAAGAACATTTGGCGTCCAAAATATAATACCCCAAAAATAGCTTTAAAATATAAATGTATTAGAAGCTATAATTTAGCTTTAGATATAAATAAGATAACAACTAAATATTTTTTTCCAAAGAAGATGAAAGTTTATATAAATAGGAAAATCAGTATTCAGACTTCATTTTTAACAAAACCATAATCTCTCTTAGAAGCAGTTCTTCCTCTTTTCTCTATGTTTTCTCTAAAACTCTGACTTCCTTCCTTATGAGGCTGAAATTTAGAGACCACCCTTAGATTCTTAATGTCGAGTAGGGCAAGAGTGTCCAATCAAATTCTTGAACAAAGTAAGTTTATCTTTTGCTCATCTTTCTCAGAGTCAGTTTTAGGTGAATTCCGTTCTTGGTAGGGATATTTTGCATATGTCCTCTAAGGCATCAAAATAAGTCTCTCTTGGTTCATTGTTCTAATAGTATAATCTGATCATTAATAAGAAACTTTTGGTGCAGGTTAGGTTGCTCGTGATTTTAAGTTTTTTGAAACTCCTTTGAGGGTCTCTACTCTATACAAGTAAGGGAAGCTAGTTTGAATGTTTTTAATATATATTGTGATTACTCGTTTTATTGAGTAGGAATTGGATGAATTTGAATTAAATTGAATGGATATTCATATGGTATGATGTAGTATAAATGATTGTGAATGATGTGGAATGATGATCGAGACATAGTATCTTCAGGAAAGGAGATACCCGTGTTGAGATTGTTAGGATGTGTATTGTTTGATAATTTGTCGAGAAGGGGGTATCCTAACTCTACTAGTACCTTAAAATCACATAGATGAAGGGTATTAGGTGGTCAGAGTTAAAGAATGTCCATTTAATTAAAACTGCAGTTTGAAAGAGCTTGTCAGAACATATATATGGATTTACCTTATCAAATGAGGTTATGTTCATTTGGGACTATGTGGATTCATAATTGGAAGAGTCGTCTGGAAGGTGCTAGCCTCTGAGTCTAACTCAATGCATGAGTCTTTCGGAAGCAGAGAGTGAAGTGTCTTTGTATGTGAATCAGTATATGTAAGATATAAGTTATTTTAGAGATGTGATGTATGAGATGAATCATGAAAGTCTGATATTTGTAGTTTAGTTGAGATATGAATTTAATTTATGAATATACATTTCTTTAAACTCTCTAGCATAATTTTTGTGTAGTGCTTGTTTTATTTTTAAATCTGCGATGATCGTGTGTTGCATGTAAGCAGAGGATTTGGCAGGTGGTGTGACTCCTCAGTGACCTAATGGAGAAGTTTAATTTTATTTTATTTTATGATTGTATGAAAATATTTTTATTAAATCTCATGTAGAGAAGTATATTTTGAAACACTCTTATGAATGTATGGAGATTTGTGTTTAGGCTTATTATAGAATTTCTATGCGATAGAATTCTTATTGTGTAAAAAATATAGGATGTTACATCCACCATAGGGGTTGGGTAAAACTATTCCCAGACCACAATTTACATGATTGTTCCAAAGCATCATTCTACATTCTACATTCTCAAATTATATTATTTTATTTATTTTATGTGAGGGTATAAAGCATAATAAGAGGAGAGTTTTAGAATAGTGCATTATTAACATTTGACAGAAATATTTACTCATATTATCACACTTGGTGACGAGTTGTTTAAGGGTTCGAACTGAACATAACCTCTCTGCATGTATAAGGTAAGGTTGCATACAATAATCCTATCTTGTACACTCGTATAAAGAGGAGTCCCAAGCTGAATGTTAATTTTATATCTAGACACTAACTATATATTTTCATGTGATTTAGATGAAAATGCAATTTATGAAAAAAATTATTTTCGGAAAGTTTGTAAATAATGTTTTTATTAAGTAAAATACACCAATCTAATTCTTTAACACAAACTTAATATTATTTTGATTTAATAATAAAACTTTATTTATAAACCTTAGTACAATTATGCTTTTTAAAAAATTTGATGGTAAATAACATAAAAAATATTTTCAAAAATTAGGCATGAAAGGTTAAAGATGTTTACAATATTAATTACTTGAATGAACACTTGCACACAGGGGTAGGTAAATTTATTTGAACTAATAATAAAATTTAGTTAGATAGAAAAATTGTGAAAAATAATGTTAACGAGTGGATAAAACACTCTTGAAATTATTTCTCAACAAGAAGATTTAGATGATCTTATGCAACAGGCAAACTTAAACTTGAATAACCTCCAAAAACAATTATTGAAGAAGGGTAAATAAGAAGAAATTAAACATTCTAGGTAAGGAAGGTCATGACATATAGTATTAGACATATGTTAAAATATGACATAGATCGAGTTAAAAATATTCGATCTTATGGTATTATTCATTTCAAAATGATTATTCGAAAATGAATTATAACAATCGGATCAAGACAATCTGACGTCACATATCAAGGCGATTTGATGTCATAGATCAAGGTAATTTAACATCCTAGATCAAGGCAATCTGATGACACAGATCAATGTTATCTGACGTTATGGATCAACGCCATTTGACCTATCAGATCAATGCCATCTAACCTGTCATATCAACACCATCTAACCCAATCATATCAAAGTAATTCGTTCAAATAAACGACGATCTAAAATGAAACTAATGATCGAAAGATGAAGTTTGATGACGTTAAGTCACACAAAATTATGAATCACAACAAGATATTATAATGATGCAATTTGTTATTCTCAACCAATGGTTTTTCGTCTCACTTCAGAAATGATTTCTCACACTAGAAAGGAAGTGCGAAAGTACATGTCTAGGAAGGTTGTAATAAGGAAATACTTGGTATTTAAGCATATCCATGCTAACCCACATCTCTTTTCTAGAAACTTATCCAGTGTACTAGTTCTCATTTTACGACCATTGTTTTAATAGACAATATTATTCAGTGAGAAGCGGCAAATGTAAAAAGCATGCTGACGATATAACACATGTGTTTTAAGCCATCTAAAATGATTGAGAAGGTCCCGAAGCTTGACCAAGAGTTAGTTGACTTGAATTTATGCTGGACCTAAAATGGTTGTAAGAAATGATGATCACATTAGATGAAAAAGTTTAAAAGCTATCTGAGATAGTTTGAAAATAAATTATCACTACATTAGATCCAATAAATATAGTCACTTTTAAAATAAACGACCGTATCAAAGTAACCCAACTTATCATCAAATCAAAATGATTTGAAGACTAATTGTAGTGTGTTAAGACTTGTTTATCCATCAATTTGGTCCACCTGTACCTCATTTTTGGATTTCGAGCTTGAAAGCTTATGTACCTACCCCTAACCACAAAAAGGCCAATAAATAGACATTAATCTCACAGGGAGTACTCATAGAAATTTATATTTATTTGTTTGTATTTTTCTAAAAAGCTCTTAACGACTTGAGCATCAAAGAATCTTTTGCAAATGGATCTACACTCGATGCTTAATCAGCAAAGCTCTACAACCATTGTATGAGGAGATACATATATAGTTTGGTCAAAGCTCAACTTTCTCAAAGTCAATCATATTACACTTCAAAAACTTCTAGCCAATTTCATTAAGAACAACATAATTAATTATGAGACTATTTTTCCTATTTGTTAGGTTACTTTTTAATTCTTTTATACAATTTAATTAAAAATATTTAATAATACACATTGAAGTAACATATGTTTCTTTATATGATGTTATGTCAAAATTACTGTCCTTTCCTGGGTCTAGGGGTGTGCTTAGTAAAAAGGAAGTTACAAACTATAATTCTTTTATCCAAAGATAGGCCAAGCAGTATGGGCTTATTAACCCTTTATTTAAATGTTAACCCTTTATTTATGAACAACAACTTAGAGGTCAAGTTAAATAACTAACGATGAAATATTCAGTTAGGTTACTTATCCATTAGTTAATATTTA
>Ga0099825_1004803_pt1 | contig 17602 bp, 12 predicted proteins | sample SiratroredBW_FD_76838 | JGI IMG/M metagenome (GOLD analysis project Ga0099825, IMG submission 76838) | Root nodule microbial communities of legume samples collected from California, USA - Siratro red BW | ecosystem: Host-associated > Plants > Roots > Nodule | place: USA: California | collected...
ATATATATATATATATATATATATATATATATATATATATATATATTGAGTCTTATTGAAGACAAAAAAAGAAGGAAGGGGGTCAATGGATCAAAAGAAAGCAAATAATAGTTCAAAAGTAAACATCAAAGACCAAAAGAGTAAAGACCAAAGAAGACAGACCAGGGTCTATATTAATTTATCTTTCCACCCAACTTCACACTTTTTAAAAAAAATTATTTTTCATTTAAATATCTATTATATATATATATATATATATATATATATATATATATGTGTGTGTGTGTGTGAGAGAGAGAGAGTATATTGTCATATTAATTGATTACACTTTATTTTATCATAATATATATAAACATTCCTCTATTTACTTTTATTCAATACAACTTAATGGTTGTTTTTCTTAAAAGTAAAGCTCCTTAAAATTAACCTTTTAAGCAGATGGACTTATAGTTAGTGTGTGAAAGATATTAAACGTAAATATAATGAATTTATTCATTAGATTTTTTATTTCAAGTAAAAAATATTAAATTATAATATTTATTTAATAAATTATACACTATCTAATAAATTCTAGAGAAATTGAGCATTTCCAAAATGTTATGTCTCTCTAGAATCAATGTAGAAAATTGAAAATAAATGACGTTAAAAATCCTTCGTATAGCAGTGAAACATCGTTAACAAAAAAAAAGTAAAATAAATAAATAAATTGATAAAAATCTTCACTTGTTTATCTTTTATTTATCAATCACACGAAACAACGTAAAAGTGTAAATAATAGTATCATTTAAAATTTTATTTATCAAATGAATAAATTCTGTTTTTATCTATTAACAATATTTTAGTTTGTAGTTTCTATTGTATAGATAATTATGTTTTTTGTTTTTTCAAAATAAAATATAGTAGTATAATGTTATAAATAAAATAATGGACACATGCAGAGTACCAAGTAATTTCTTCTTCCAGCATTGGATTTTCTTTTTCTTTCTCTTTCTCTTCTTTTTCTTCTTCTTTTTCTTCTGCTATAGTCCTTTTCAAAACCCAAACCCCACCCACTTGCTATGTAATCTAGAACAATTCAAACCAAAAAAAGAAAATGAGAATCATAGAAAAATCAAAGCCCAAATCTCAGCGTAAACGCTGACTAAAAATGAATAAGATGTTTTGTCAAAGAACGTAGTGTCTGAAGAACACAGGAGACTATTCCTTGGGTATCATTCTAAATAAACATTATGTGCATTATAATGAGTTATGTAATTAGATAAGTATATTAAAAGATCAATGAAAAACTGAAAAATTAATGAAGATGAGAAGTGAGAGAATAAAACAAAAATTGCACTTAGAAGTGTGTTCATCAGAAAAATTAAATTTCCCCAACATCTCTTTTTAAACTATTTGTTGCAAAAGATACATTTTCTTGGAACACAAATGACTAACTTTTTTGGAGCCAAATAAACTTTACACTTGAAACCAACGTGCAATTAAAATTTTCTTTTACCTTCTTAATAAAAAGTTAAAACAAAAATTATCAATTCTCTAAACGGTCTTCTACACAATTATTTATTTACAAACATTTTCATACCTTTAAAACTAAGTAGGATAATTGTGTCTAAAAGCAAAGGTTGAAAAGAAATTATCAAAAACCAAAATAAAATTATTTCCAAATTAGAATATATTATAATAATAAAATAATAATATATATAGTTATAATATGATGGTAGAAAATAAACAATGGTGTCATATATCACAGGCAAACAAATAGATAAAGAAAACCGTGTTTTTTTATTCAACCGTTTAGACTCAATTTTTATCTTTTTCTTTTTCTCATTTTTTCACCTCTATTTTGTTTCCTGTATTTCCTTCTCCACCTAACTCAACATTAGTTTCCCTTCCCTTTTACAAACCAAACTCCACTTACATGCTATCCATATCTACCACAGAAAAACAAACAAAAGAAGAAACACAAAGCTTCAACCTAACACATTCTAGAGAAATCCAGAAACCTGCTTTATCCTGAAAGTGAAGCTATATGTTCATTATCCTTATTAACAAATAAGTAATTTTGTAGAACATAGATTTAATAACATGCTTGTAAATGTAAATAGATGTCAAAGAAGGTCACATTAAGGTAAATATTTGAATATTGGTTTAATTTTAACTTTTTTATATTAAGATTTTTTTTTAACTCGTGTATGAAATTATATATTTAGAGGTGACCTAATCTTTTTATATTTTCTTGATTATAACTCTAGTTATTAATTACATGAATAAAAAATCTTTTACTCTATGTTTTATATAAAAGATGTAATAAGGAATATTTTTAATTATAAAATAATATGTTTTTATATTTTATATTGTAAATTACTAATGACTTTTTTTTTAGTATTATGAATGTGTGCAATATCTTAGATGGTAAATATAATCTATTACGTTAGATTTATTTTAAGATATTTAATTCTTCATTAAAACTATTAAAATATATTATTTTTGTTTCAATAGATCAAGTTAGTTCAATCTCAATTTCATTCATTATCATAATTATGACTAAAAAGGTTATGACCGTGACTATTATATCATTTATGTAGACTATAACTTGTGTCTATTATTGATTTTTGTAAACAAATATTAAAATACCTTAAATATCATGAAAAAGAAAACAATTAAATGTTGTTTATATGTTATCATAAAAAAAACTAATACTTATTTTATATTTTAGCTTTTTACCGACAAGAAGTCATTAGACAGAAATACATAATAGAACAATTTTTATAATAAATGAGTAAGATATTTTTTATGTATTAGAAATTAATATTACTTATAATTTATAATTATGTTTGGAATTTAGCTATTCTCATTATATATAATTATTTTAATTTTATCATTTATGGTTATAGTTTAGCTTTATTTTAATGATTTTGATGTTCATGTATTTAAATTTAATAAGATTAGTATTCAAATATTTTATGTTTGTAATTTGATCGTGTATATAGAATTATAGGTTTGGATACAGTCAAAAACAACTTATTTATTAAAAAAATTAAAAAACATATTTGTTTAAACTAATATAATATGTACATTTTTGTTTCTTAAAAATAACATATTACATTAATTTGTTCCATTATCGATATAATATACTTCAATTTATTTTTCTTTATTATTTGACCTATTACATCATAAAATAGTCAATATATATAATATGATACACTTTACTATCTTCCATTAAATTTTATATCGATTGGTGATATTTATATCGTTATTTTAATCAATATAAAAGCTCAATAATAACTTATATAAAAAATGTATTTTGCATTAGTGATTATCATTGTTAACAAAAAGTTCTAACAAAACACTGATAGAACATAGTCAAATTCTCATTATTATTCTGGTCCCTCAAGAATTTATCATGTATTCACTATATTAAGTTAATCTCTGCTGACATTTTCATCCATAGACAGTTATATAGCTGGAGGAGAAATTTTTAGTGTATTTGAAAGAGTCTTGGTTATGAAATAGAAGGGTCTATGTTTGAATGCGATCAATGGTTTGAACTTCTAAAGTTCTAACCACTCACACTACCACTTTGCAAATTAAATTATATAGGAATAGTTAACAAATAAAGTGTAAATTGAAATCTTACATCAGATAAAAATAAGCAAAATTAGTAATATCTAATTTATTAATGTTGAATATTTCTCTAAAGTTTAAAATGTTGTCACTCACCTAGTTTAACCACTCTTAATCTCTTTCTCTCTCTCTCTCTCTCTCTCTCTATATATATATATATATATATATATATATATATATATATATATATATATATATATATAATTTATATAGGTAATCAAAATATTAAAAATTAAAATTTTATCAAATATATTTATTAAGAAAAGTAATTGAATTATAATATGAACTTCACAAAAACTATATAATTGGTTTAGATTTTTTAGAAAAAGTCCTGTGAATAAAATATAATTTTTTAATATAAATTGTGTAATGATATATATATATATACACACACGTGTGTGTGTCAATATTTTTTATTTAACATATTATATTATATGAATTTATATTTATAATTAGTGTGACACAAATTTAAATTATATTTTTACTAAAATTAAATAATAATTAACTATTTTAAATATTTAATAATTTTTTTACAATAAAGAATTTATATAAGTAAATTATGTTTTGTAATAAATATAAATTAAAATTTTAGTTTTAGAAAATTATATATAATTGTAGTGACAAGTCAAGCAGACATTATTTATAATATATTCTATCATTAAGTTTACCTCCAAACATATTAATTGTTGGCAAAAAAATTACAACCCTTATTTTGTGACAGAGAACAAAAAATGCCAAATTAATAATTTTTTTTTTCTTCAAATAGTAAGTACATACGAATTTTATACAGCTACTAAAGTATATTTATGTTATTAGTGCGTAAATAAAGGAAATAGAATCTAAGATTAAGAAAATAAATTGAGAAAAAAAAGGAACAACAAAGTAAAATGTTTAAAGTTAAATTCTGACAAAGCTCTGACTTAAGATGTAATATTAGCTTGATTTCTTCTTGATTCTGGTTATTAATGGTCGTTAGGTAAAGCAGTTGTATGTTATATAAACTTATGGCTGTGAATAACAACTTATATATAGTTTAATTTATTACACTATTGTGAATTATTGTGGTGTGTAATCGCTGACTGCATGTCTAAATCCTGAGTTTGTTTAGCCTGTAAGAAGTAAATAAAAAATATAACAGTTTTCTGATTATATAGGAGACAATAACATGTTTTAAAAATTTCTTCTAAATGACAACATCCTTGTAACCTACATTAAATTAGGTAAAATAAGTCAAAATAGAAGAGTGAAATTCTAGTGGAATAATTATAATAGAATAATTGTTGAAGAAAATATTATTCCAAGGTGTTAGTAGATTAAGTAACCAACTCATTATAGTGACACTTAGATTCTTTAAGAAAAAAATTAGATTTTAACTATTAATTATAATTTTTATCTAATAATGAATGTTCAATTCAACAAATTCTCTTTAATATGTCTCATTTATCTACAAAATTTTACAATTTCTAATAAATACAAGTACTTGTACTTTTTTTTTTTTTTTTAGGATTAGGTGGGATAGGTAAAATAAATTCAACTACACTGAACTAAATTAATCCTCATAAAGTTCATATATAAAAGTTAAACTGAACAATGTAACAGTTAAACTGTTTAAAGAAACTAAATTGTTCGTTTTAATAAATTGTTCATTGCTTACTGTGGTTTACTTTTTTAAACTTGTTGAATGATTTAAAGTTTTAATTAAAACATAACATCTGTAAATATAAAAAGCTAATAAGGAAAGACCTATGTAAGAGTATTATTTATCATTTACTTGAAGAATTCATACAAATTACACTAATTACATCATTTTAATTACAGTTTTACATGTTTAATTTAAAAGAATAATGATTTATATCTAGATGGAAACCATAAATGCCCACCCCCATCTTTTGCTACATACAAAGTTATGATCAGAGTTACTTAAAGTCAAGAAAAAATGACCAACTTGGGCAAAGATGCTAGTAAAAAATTCATATCAAAGAGGTAGTTGCACAAGCAAATGGCATTCATAAGATTGATGCAAATTTGTGGCACCAAATATAGTCATGGTATAGAAGTATGTATTGAGGTGAGATTTGCATTATCTAGAATCTAATGAGTGTATGGGGCAACAACCCCGAATGTTCAAAATTTTGCTCACCAAGCCTTCAGCACTAGAAGCACAATGGTGAAAAGAATTGATTCCATGAATTTCTTATAAGCAGCAGTTAAAAAGCAGCTGGTAGATAAGGGATGTGCTGGAAGGTTTCATACTTCTTCAACCTATAATGAAAATTAGTCATCAATCAAATGAGTAATCTGAATATAAAAAAGGAAAATACAGTTTCTCTTAAAGGAGGGTCAGAATAACCTGAGGGAGGCTCATTAACTCAAAAACAGCTTTCTTAGGAGTAAGTTCATTATCAATAATACGAGCAACTGCTGTCAAGACTGGCATTTTTACATTATATTTCTGCGCCAAAGCAATCACAGCTCCGGCCGTGGAGACACCTTCTGCTACCTGCAGAATAAGAAACATTTTAGAAACTATGCCACTTGCTAGAGATTTAGGAATGATCAGTTGGAAAGTTCTGAGATACCTGGTTCATGGAACTGATTATGTTCTCAAGCTTCTCACCTGATCCAAGCCGCACACCAACTGTTCTGTTTCTTGAAAGATTCACGAAACATGTAAGCATTATGTCTCCAGTTCCTGACAGACCAGTTATTGTAGTAGGCTTTGCACCCATCTTCAAGAGACAATTTGAGGGAAGAGAAACAAGACAGGCAGAACACACGTCAGTTTTGTTGGAGTATTGGAAACTCTACATTGATTGGAGATATGACTAAATTATATATAATTGAATATAAATCTTATCTTACTGGTTTGTGAAGATGAATTAAGAGTAAAGTATAATTTTTAAAATGATATCAAAATCTATCTTAACAAGATTTGCTCAGATTATTCCGTTACCTCGTATTATACACCCACAGATATCTAGTCACATGGTCAAAATATTCAATCCTTGATATAAAGGCATGTGTTAAAGTTTCTAGTTTTTCAGTTAAACAGTGTTTTTTTTAACAGCCTTTCTGGCTCGTTTTGTTTCTGTAGTTTTTACATGTGCAAAGAATTATAAGAACTGATTTAATAGAGGTCAACTACCTTCGTTGCAAGCCACCGTATCTCTGAACAGCCTTGTGAGACAAGAGCAGCCATCGAGTTATTACCAAGATTCATACCTTCTACTATCCCAGCTGCTATTGCAAGCACATTCTTGAGTGCACCAGCTATTTCAACTCCTGTAACATCACTGGAGTTATCAGAGATTACAAGCTGAACATTTGCACCAATATCTGTAGTTATGCAACATACCATACATAAAACAAACAGAGGCTAGGACATAATAAAAATAGGGGAGAAAGTGTAACTAAAGAGAACGACAAACTAGTTAGAAGGGAGAACAGAAATCCAGACAAAAAAGCAAATCATTTACATATGAAATTCAATTCCATGTATGATTCTAGTGAAGGTCATCTACCTTGATGTGCTGATTCTTAGATGACTTGAAGCTAGAAGTTGCTGAACTGTATTTGCCAATTTTTTGTCTTTTGACGCCACCACCATTGCTGTTATTAGAAAACGGAACCAAAAGACAAAATGGACTAACTTTCATCATAGATACCATCAAGGAAACAAAATGTGCACACACATGTAGCAACATCATTGTCACCTGTGGGTAGCTTATCCATCAATTCCAGAGCAAAAGAAGGCCCTGATAGTGCAACAAAAGGCTGGCGAGGATTTCGTAGTGCTTGAGGAATAATTTGATCCATCATCCTCAGTGTATTCAGCTCTAGACCTTTACTCAGAGAAATGAATGGCAAGCCTGGATCAACATACTCTGCAACACTCTCAAGAAAAGATGCACTGAACTGCAATAGCAGAAACAAAGATTTAGACAGTCATATCTTTTACAAATATCAAATGCTAAGAGTCATCATACATATTGTATTTGACAGCAAAGATTCAAACTTAATGAAGCATCAATTACTACTACTATTAATACGCAATGATTGACAAAGTAAAAGATAACCAACAAATTGAAAAGACCTGAACAGGTACAGCATGGAGGCAGTAATCAGCACCAAGCAAAGCAGATTTGGCATCAGTCGTGGCAACTACATTTTCTGGCAGCCTATGGTCTGGAAAGTACTTACTGCCCAACAAAAGAACACAAAAACAGTCACCTAAGAGAGATACAGATAACAAAACTAGATTACCACAACTCACAAGTTAACCTGTACTAGTGCAGAATATGAGCACAGCCAAAAAAAGGTTACCAATTACAATGGTTCTCATTGATAGACAAGCAAACTTGAGGGTCCCGAACAAGCATATTCACCTCTAACTCAGCCTTTCTGTTCGCCACATGTGCAGCCATTGCCGTCCCAAACGACCCCCCTCCAAGCACAACCACCTTTTCTCACCCAAAAAACAAATCTTTCAGCAAAACAAAACAAATCTCGCAAACCCATATCACGTTATCAACATTCAGACATGTAATCACAATTCTTTAGACTTAATTAAGTTTTAATTACATCAAAATTTGAAATAAATTGCGACCTTATTGGTGCGTTGGAGGATGTCGGTGTTGGCCTTGGAGCGCCAAGACCTAGACCAACGGAGGATTTTCTCCCAGGCGACCCGGACGATTCTCCGGCGGTCACGGGTCGGGTCGGGTTGAGGGTCGGAACCCGGGTCCGGGTTTTGCGGAGGAGAAGCATTTGCGACACAAGAATGAGAGTGCGTATTGCGAAGGGTGAGAAGAGTGGGTTTAGAAGGAAAAGTTTGAAACTTTGGAGGATTTGAAGAAAACGATGGAGTTGCCAAAAGCGCTTCCAACACTGCCGCCATTGTTAAAGCTCCACACTGAGTTTCCGAAAAGTTTGGGTATCTTTGTGTAAGAGAAAATGCCACGCTTATTTTATCCTTTTTTCAATTTCTAAGGATAGGATTGTAAAATAAAATATGATATGAAATGCTTTATATATATTTTTTAAATTAATTCTTCTAATAATTGGATAAATAAGAATGTCTAATTTTTTTATGTATTTAAAATTAAATCATATATTAACCTCAAATTTAGATTTATTTAAAATAAAATATGAAATAAAAAACATGCATACCATATATACACTTTCGATGGCAATCTATTTTGCGGTTTTGTTTATTTCATTTTTAACGCTTTTGTGCTGACATAGTTGATTAGGCAAGGACATAAGGGATTATACAGTTTTATTTTGTTCATTATTAATAAATTAAGGTAATAATAAAAATCATTTTAGGAATAAATAGTATTTATTTTGTATACATTGTTATTTTATTCTTAATTATATTTTAAATTTTTAATATTTTGAAATTAAAAATTATTATTATTATTTTATAAAACATATAATAATAAAGAAAAAAATAGCAAAAATAAATTATTGAATCCACTTTAAATTATCTTACACATCTATATTGCCTAACACACTTATGTTTTCTTTCTTCTTCTTTTTCTTTATTTCATGCAAATATTCAATCATTATTAGTCCTACCATATTAATTTTATTTAAATTATAGATAACACATTAGATATAAAAATAATAGTTTATATTTTTAATTAAATAAGTACAAAAATAAAATTATTATATAATAAATTCACGAGGATGAAAATGTCCTCTAGCTCCATCACTATCTATGGATGAAAATGTCAAAGCACATTAACTTACTAACTTATTAAGTTATCATAATGAATACATAATAAATTCACGAGGGACTTGAATAATCGTGTGAATTTGATAAATCAGAACTTTCTGATAACAAGGACAATGAACTTATAGAATCACTTATCTTTGGTTTGCCTTACAAACTCCCATTCCCCTTATTCTGCATCTCCTTATCTGATCTTTCATGCAATCTTTCATGTTCCTGTTAGCAGGTCCATGTGTTATAGACTATTAAGTATAAAATGGTTCTGTAGCTTGCATGCTCTGTGACAACATGTTAATTTAACAGAAAAAAATTTGCATGTTAATTTAATACCAAAAGATTGAACAAAATGACTTAGAGTGTTTAAAAAATGTGATTATTTCCCTAAATTTAATCGTTGTCAAATATACACTAAATTGTTGGTAAGGATTGCAAAAAAGAGTATCATATCATCATCATGTAACAATTTGTATTTATGATGGTTAAGCAAGTCAAGAATTTAGTCAAAAAGAAAAAGCTAATAATGCAGCAACCATTCAATAACAAAGAGAGAACTTGTCTCGTTGAAAAAAAAAAAAGACACATTGTTCTTTCTCTCTTCTCTTTAAAAATTAGGGACATCTCCCACCCCACCCTCAACAAATGGAAGTATAATTATCACTAAATTTATTAGACCCTGGACTATTGAGTGTTTTTAATTAATGCATAGGTTTTGTTGTGACAAAAAGTCTTTTTTTTAAATTATTTAAAAAGTTAATAGAACTAGTATAACACCAACTTTATAATCTTAAAATAAAATAAAATAAAAACTAATTAATTTTATTATTTTATTTTTATTGAATCAAGTATTTATCATCAGACTAAAAATTACAATTAACCATAAAAATACAACATTTTTTATTGAAAAACGTAGCAACTGAAGTAGTATTGTAACTTGGTCCATCTTATCTTATCTTCACTACAAAATAATTAATGTTACTGGCAACATTTTTAGTTATACTTGTTTTGTAGATGTTATTAGTAATTTTACAAAATGTTACTAACAACATTTCTAATTATACTTGTTTTAGTAATGTTATCAATGAATATAATATCATTAGTTAGGTCAATTCAAAAATACAAATTATTATCATTTATAACAGTAAATGGTGATAGTTCTTTAAATTTAAAAGAAATAGTTTTGTTTCTTAAAGTTTAAATTTGATATTTGTTGATATACGAGAGATAGAAGATAGGCATGACTCAGTCAAGTCCCAATCAAAGACAAAAGAAAAATATGTTTTTCCCAAAAGGATAGAAACACAGGTATTATGGAGAACGTCTATTATGTACCTGACTTAAAAAATAATATTCTCAGTATAGGACGATTACTGGAGAAAGGATTTTCAATTTTCATGAAATACATTGCACTTGAAGGACAAAAGTGGTAGAATGCTTGCATGTGTGGAGATGACAAAGAATAGGATGTTCAAAATCAATCTAAAGATAAAGACCATTTCTTTCAAGCATGAATGGAAAGTTAATGATGAAAAAGAAATTCTTAAAATGTCTAAAGCATTAGAAGTCCAAACAGTAGAGACAGAAGCTGCAAAGAATAAAGCACAAGTTGTGACTCATGTGATGAAAGACAGATATTTCAATCCTCCAATTGATGAAGAAAGTTACGTTGTTGTTTCAAAAGAGGAAAGCATTCCTACTACCACATCAAAAAATAAGGAAAAGATAAAAAAAAGGCAAGGCATGAAAATTTGAGAGTTTCTACTAAAATTAATAATGCTTCAACCTCAGGAATGATTTGGTCAAATAAACAATCATTGACTGCGAAGAAAAGTAGTTCAAGTGAAATTTTTTTGAAGAGGATGAAAGTGAAGAAAACCGTTGGTCATGGTTTCTCAGTTGGTCACTCCATGAATATACCAAATTTAGTTACGAGTAACAGTAACAACAGTTTAATAACTTGAAGAAGATGATTATGAAAGATGGAAGGTTTGAGTTTAAGGGAGGAATTTGTTGACATTAAACTCAAATAAATTAGTTTTATTCGGGAGTGTAGGTTCCTGTTGAGCAGGAATATGTAGTTATTATTTTTAATTATGTTTTTAATGTTAATTATAACATAGTTGTTATGTGTAGAAAGATGAATTTGAAGAGTCTATTATGAGATTATATACTGTACTCAATGTTTTGTGAGAAATTAGAGCAAATAGAGCAAAGTTGTATGCTTCAAAACAAAAGTTTATTTGTGCTCTCACTTTTTCTCTCTCTTCAAGAAGAAAATTAAAAATATACTTTGTCCTCTGATATCAGTTGGATCAATGCCAGAATCAGTCACTAGCGACTCATATTCGGACAAATTCAGAAGATTCTGACGAGCCACCCCATATGCAGAACCCGGTGGCAAAGGAAAAGAGTTGATAAGAGAAAGAGCTTATGTGAAAGTTGTGAGTAACTTGGCTATGAGGTGCAGAGAATAGAGATAGGGTTCAGCCTCAAAGGGGTTCTAAAGCAGAAGATGAGCTATGAGTTGAGTAGTAGCTTCTTTACCCTTCACAAACTTCTTTGTTATTGCTTTCAACACCTAGGTTGAGACACTTTCACTTTTAGGGCAAAGGTACATTTTCATTTTCTATAAGCGTGAGGTTGTAGCTTATGTTTCTCTTGATGTTTTGTTCTTGTCATTGGTTTTTTTGTCTGGACTTGGATAGCAAGAAGTGGTGGCTAAGGTTAGGGGATGGGAGAGAACATGAAATGGACGACTTCTTCCTGTACCTATCTTATTCCTGCACCTCCATAAAATATCATATTACAAAAGCACTCTTGTCTAAAAGAAATTTAAAGGTAGGTGAGCATGAAATTGAAAGTGCGTGGTAGGAGTTCTGTTGTGACTGTGCTCTTGTAGTGTTGTTCAGCTAGCTGCCGAGATAAATAATACGATATACTTGTAAAGTTTGCAGTCACTGTGGAAAGACAGGACATATGATTGATACATGCTATAGAAAGCATAGTTTTTCACCTCAATTCAAGTTTAAAAATAATAACCAGAAGAATCATGAAGGTTCAAGGTCGGAAATACATTCTCAGCAAATTGGTTTTACTCCTGAGAAGTATCAAACATTGTTATCTCTTCTACAACAGTCAAAATCTAGCGACAATGTTGCTTCTAATCAAATCTCTGTTATTCCTTCCAACATGACAACACATATCGGTAACATTTTTCTCTTCTTTTAGTTCTTGGATTATTGATAGTGGTGCTAATTACCACATTTGTTCATCGTTGACTCATTTCACTTCATATCATCAAATTAATCCTATTAGTGTCAAATTACCAAATGGTAATCAAGTCATTGCTAATTATTCTGGTAGTGTTTTTCTCAATCAAAATCATGTCATAGATAATGTCCTGTATATTCCTAATTTTACTTTTAATCTTCTTTCAGTAGCAAAATTGATTGATAATTTATCATGTGTAATTACATTTGACTCTAGTGGTTGTCATATTCAAGATAAAAACTCATTGAAAATGATTGGTTTAACTGAGATGCAAGATAGACTTTATATACTCAGGATCCCTTCTCATCAAAACCTTCAAATTAAACCTGTCAAATCTCCACATATCACCAATACGGTCAATTTTACCACTAGTGATCTCGAAAATCTTTGGCATTTTCGGTTAGGACTTGCTTCAAACAAATATATTGATGTTATCAAAAATAAATTTCCTTTTATTAAATATAACAAATCTTTTGTTTGTGAATTTTGTCATTGTTAGCACCAGTGGGTTGCTATGTAGATTTGATGAAGCCAACCAAGTGAAGAAGTTCAAGACCATGTGATCATATGTGAAATGCATGAAGATTTCATGACGATTTGAAGAGCTTGCTCTAGAACCTAAGATTGTGTGTTGTGGGGTAAGTTTGAGTTCAAATTGGTGATGCATGCAATCTTAATCAAGGATAAGTTCCGTAAGTATTTTCTGAATTAACAAAAGATTTGAGAAATCATTAAAATCAGAAATTACATTTTGAATAACAGTTTTAACTAACTTGAGAAAAACAATGGACTATTTGCTAAAACAATCGATTGAATTTTTAAGACAGATGTATATAAATATTTGGCGCAGTTTTTGAAAACACACACGAAATCATTTTAAACATTTTTCTGAGCAAGAACATTGTGTTTTTCAAGAGAGAAAAAGTGTCTTCATGTCTAGTGATCAAGATCAATCAATCGTTTTCATCAAGAACTGTTTCTCGAACTACTACTAGAGCTTTGAGTTGATTGAGACAGTTTCATCATTGATTAGATTATCAGACTAGGTCTTCTATACCCTTTCTTTATTACTTTTGTAATCTGTTGTATAGAAGTGCTTGTTTTGCTGAGTCTGTGATAATTCTTTCATTGTACCGAAGGTTATTTTGCTGTGAGCTACCTGGGTTGGTAATTATGTTTGTATAGTGGGTTCTGTACAGGTTGTAACTTGCTAAGGGAATCAACAAAGGGTTTTCTGGAATATACAGTGGAGTCTGTATAGTTCTGGGTTCTTCTGTAGGTTCAATAAATTGTTTTCTACAGGAGCAGTGTTTACTTGCGGGTAGCAAGTTGTTGTTTTTCTGTAAACTGATGTAGTTTGATCTTTTTATAATGGAAATCCTTACTGTGAAGTAAGGGACTAGACGTAGCCCTTGTGGAAGGGTGAACCAAGATAAATCTGTTATGTCTTGAATCTCTCTTGCTCTCTCTTGACTGTTCTGATAAATCTTGTTAATCTTCTTGATTTTTCAGATTCTAATAAAAACTCATTAACAGGTTGAATTGATTAGTTCTGGTTAATATTTGAATATTTCTTAAATCATAAAATACATCTATAAACATTTTATTCGAATTTTTTTTTGGAACTGACATATTTCTAATTCACTGTGTTTACTGTTCATCATTCAGTTTTTCCAGAAAATTTGATTTGTCATAATCAGTGGTTAAAAACTATTTTCTGATATTAAACCAAATCTGTTTCTGTTTGATAATAGGTTCTTGAATCTGTAATTCATAATAAATTTGAAATTGATATAATTTTTTGAGTTCTTGAATTAATCTTTAAAAACTGTTTTTACTGCACATTGTATTTTTTCCAGAATTTGCTTAACAGTCTACTACTTTTCCAAAATTACAATCTGTCTTCAGTTTACTGATTCTGGGTGATTACCTTTATTCTGGAATTTGGTTTGAACCTTTGCTAGTTGCACTTTACATATCATCTTTAATAGTTTTCTATAAAAATTATTCATTCTCCAAACAGTTTGCGAAAAGTTTTCAAGTGTTCAATTCACCCCTCTTGAACTTGGCCAAAACATATTTTATAGTCATTTTACAAAGCAAAAAAGACTTCCCTTTCCTTTTAGTACATCTAAATCTAAAAAATATTTTGATTTGATTCATGTTGATCTATGTGGACCATACCCAATACCATCAATTCATGATTATAAATGTTTCTTGACCATAGTTGATGATTATTCGAGATACACATGGATTTTTATTTTAAAATAAAAATATGAAGTTGTCAAGATTTTGGAAAATTTTGTCACTTTTGTTCAAACACAATTTGAGACGACAATAAAAATAATAAGAAGTGATAATGGGAATGAATTTTGAATGACTAATTTCTTTGCCAACAAAGGAATAGTACATCAAACGTCTTGTGTTAATACTCCGCAACAAAATAATATAGTTAAAAGGAAACATGATCATATTTTAAATATAGCAAAAGCTCTCATGATACAATCTTATTTACCCAAAATTTATTGGTCATATTCTGTGATATATGTTGTGCATATTATAAACATGCTTCTCACCCCTGTTTTAAATATTTTTTCTCCTTATGAGATGCTTTACAAAACTATGGTAGATTTTAATCAATTAAAGGTATTTGGATCTTTATGTTATTCTAGTACTTTGTCAACAAATAAAAAAAAGTTTGATCCAAGGGCATCAAGATGTGTTTTTATTGGTTTTAAAACAAGAACAAAAGGATATGTTTTGTTGAATATTCAATCCAGAGAAATTTTTGTGTTTAGGAATGTTGTTTTTTATGAACATGTTTTTTCATATAAAGAGGTTGAGGATACTAGCAATAAAACTGACAGTCGTAACATTCTTTATCAAAATCCTTTTACGAAGACCAACCTATTTTTAGTCAACCTTCACAAGCCATTTTTGTACCAATTGCACCTTGTGATAATGTAGAAGACAATAGTAATAATGATCATGAATCAAACATTGAGATTCCAAAAGAAATTTGCTCCCATAGTAATGAAAACCTTAATGAAGCACATGAAACGATATAGTCAATTCGAATGAGTACCTAAACAAAAAGACCACTTGAGTATCTAAAGGATTATCATTGTAATCTTAATGTTTTCAATACATCTTCAAAAGTTAAATATCCTTTGGATTCAGTTTTGTCTTATAATAAATTATAAGCTTCTTACACATCTTTTGCTATGTCTATTTCTTCACATGTTGAGTCAAACACTTATTCTGAAGTTGTGAAACATGACTGTTGGAGAGAGGCTATATATCTGCTTTGGAGTCAAATCAAACATGGGAGACTATTTTCTACCTAAGGACAAAACTGTCATAGGTTGCAAATGGGTATTCAAAAATAAAGTATAAGGCTGATGGAACTATTGAAAGGTATAAAGCAAGGTTAGTGCCAAAGGGATACACACAAACAGAGGACATTGACTACCTTGAAACTTTCTCTCCAGTAGCAAAAATGACCACTATAAGATTGTTTCTTTCTCTAGCTTCTATTTATAACTGGGAATTGAAACAGTTAGATATAAATAATGCCTTCTTGCATGGAGAGTTGAAATAAGATATTTACATGGTTGCTCCTCTTGGTTTGACTTATATTCAACCAGGACAAGTTTGTAAATTAAAGAAGGCTTTGTATGGCCTAAAGCAAGCTAGCAGGGAGTGGTTTGATAAATTATCAGTTTTTTTTATTTCTGTGGGATATACTCAGTCTATGAATGATCATTCCTTGTTCATTAATTCTTCTGAAAGATCTTTTACAACAATATTGATGTATGTGGATGATATAATCTTGGCAGGAAATGATAAGGAAGAGATTGATCGAATTAAACAAGCTTTGACCAAAACATTCAAGATCAAGGATCTTGGAGATTTAAGATATTTTCTTGGCCTTGATGTAGCAAAAAGTAAGAAAGGGATAATGATGAATCAAAGAAAATATGCATTGTAATTAATAAAAGATGCAAGTCTTTTAGCCTGCAAACCTACAAGCACTTCTATGGATAATCTTGTTAAATTGTCTTATACTAAAAGTGTGTCTTTCACAAATAGTCATGCAACTCATTGTTATGTGACTGCCACATAAGATTGTCAAGTGGTTGACGCCCCACGTAATAGTATCAAACCATCATAACCCCAATTGGATATTGGTGGTGGCTCATGGTTATTAGTGACAGTGGTAAATAAAATTTATTTTTTAAAAAAATAAAAACATTGTGTTTAATTAATATTTTAAATTTTTTTAAACAAAATTAAAAAAATTGTTATTCAATAAATTTTTAAAAAATAAAAAATGATAGAAAAGTTTTAAATAAATATTATAAAATTAAAAAATATAATTTGCCCTTCAATAAAATTTAAAATAATTGGTTTAGACTTTTATGGGTTTTCATTTAAAAAAGAGATAAAATTGTAGCTTGAGTCTAATCCTTAGATTTTACATTAAAAATAAATTAAAATAAAAAATAGAATGACTAATTTTAGTTTAGATTTTGTTGGCTTTTTATTATATTATTTCATTTAAAAGAATTACACAGGCATTAGACTTTACATAAAAATAAAAAAGCATAAGATTTGTAGTTAGTATCTTTTTCTTTTCCCTAATGTATCCCTTCTCTCTTATTTGGACCATTGCTTCCCACACTCTCTACTTTTTCTACATACACCTTCACTCTTTCACTTGGGCAAGAAAATCGGATTCACCTCTTACACACTCTGTATCCCTCAACAGCCTAATTAAAAAAATAATTAAATAATAATAATTAACAAAACTATAACCGAATAATTAAGATAAACAAATTTATTTTAATTTAAAACAAAATAATATATATAAGGAAGCAGCATATATATATATATATATATATATATATATATATATATATATATATATATATATATATATAAAAAATTAATATATATATATATATATATATATAT
>Ga0099825_1004805_pt1 | contig 17601 bp, 8 predicted proteins | sample SiratroredBW_FD_76838 | JGI IMG/M metagenome (GOLD analysis project Ga0099825, IMG submission 76838) | Root nodule microbial communities of legume samples collected from California, USA - Siratro red BW | ecosystem: Host-associated > Plants > Roots > Nodule | place: USA: California | collected...
TTCTAATTTGAACAAGCATTCTAATGATATAGATAAACATTCAACACATATTGTTCTTCCATTTCAAAGAAGATAAAAACACACCTCTTGTAGCGTAGTGGTGATGCCAAAACCGAACCCACAATAGTGACGCGAAAACCAACAACACAAACAAACCCAAATCGGCCAAACGAACCTTACCAAAACCACAAAGCACAAACAAATGCTCAATACAATAACAATATCGGTAAAAGCAAAAGAAAATGGAAGAGAAAGAATGGCGCACAGCTTCAAACCAAACGAAGCACGAACGGACTTGAAATCGAAAATAGAACCATTCAAATCGAAGCTCTCGAAAATGCAAAAAAAAGGAAGCAAAATGGAGTAGAATGAGGTGCAAATGGAGGTCGAAAAGTGCAGGAGAAGATGCCGGAACAGTGCTTGGAAGAATACGCACGCAGCGGAGAAGAAGAAAAGTGAAGAAAAAAAGGCGCGTTTGAAATAAAATAGAAGCACCACGTCGGTTCTGGACTCCCAACCGACATGGTGCATGCCCTGAAATTTAAAAAAAATTACTGTTAACACACCACGTTGGTTGCAAAACCTAGAACCGACATGGTGTGTGCCCTAATTTCACCTATTTTCCCCAATTTTTCTCAATTTGTCATACAGCATGCACCACGTCAGTTATGAGGCCTTAGCCGACGTAGTGGACAACAATCCCACGTCGGTGATGACCTCTTAACCGACGTGGGATTCACGCGCCTCCTACAACTTTTAAAAATTTGATTTTTTTTTATAAATAGGTCAATGCCGGTTTGTTCCAACCTCGACGTGGGATTGTTCATTTATTTACAAAAATGTCACCGCGTTTCTGACTACATTGTTTACCTCTTTAACCGTTATAAAAAGGAGACATTAAAGCCTATTTTTCTACTAGTGTATGGGCTATGCACAAATTTGAGGTTTTTTTAATAATATTAATGTAAAGGTATCACGTAAAAGTGTGCTCAACTTTGATATTGGATGTTTAAAATACTTTTTTTTTAAGTAACCTTTGATTTGATTTTGCTGTCAATGGAATAAACATGATCTTATTTTTATTTTTTCATTTTTAATTTAGTGATTAATTTGCTTATTCTCTTTCTAAGCTACTTCAACTTGTTAGTCAAATTGTTTTTTCTCTTTCCAAGAACAATTTGATTGGTAAGTTTAAAGATGTCCAAGAAGAAAAGAGTTGACCCACAAGTTAAACAGAAGAAAACAAAAATAATTACTACACCATCCATTGACTACAGAATCCAAGAAAAGAATGCTTAGATAAAAGTAAAAATTATTTTGAACATTCAATAATATTTTTTAATAAGAATATAAGTAAAAATATCAATTTAAAACATACTTAAAACTTAATTAATTATTTTTAATTGATTTTTTTAATTTAAATTACTATCATTTTCATACTAATTTAATCTATATTTGGATGAATTTTGAGAAGTGTAGTAGGTATTGTATAGATGAGGTAATAGGAATGTGAGTTTATAGGGAAACGGCGTGGGATACTTAAATTTGTGCTGACTCTCAGCTCCTATTCCTATGCTTCCGCTGACACTAACACCACTACTTTTCTTCTTCTTCTTCAATGCTCCTTTCACCTTGCTAAAACTTATATAAATAGAAATCAAAATCATTTAATTTCAAATAAAGTATTTTATAATTGTAGTTAGCCTAAAATTGTTCTAGTTTAATACAAGATATAAATATAACTTATTGTTTGTTGACTTATTTTATGAAAATTAATGTGAATTAAAATTTGTCGAACATCATTATTTTTGCATAAAAAATAACTGAAAAGAGTTATTTTTTTTTACCAGAGATGGTAACTCGGTTTCTACTTTCATTTGTATAAATTATTTCGTATAATGCAAAATTTTTATTCAATCAACCGATTCAAAATCGTGTTTACTATCGTTTTTAAGAAAATTATCATCTAAGTCAATAAAAAATTTGCAATTGAAATTAACCACGTTATTTTTAAATATATAAATTCCTCAAATCTTACTTTTGATGAAGTGATGATTATCAAGTCATCGTCTGGATTAATGAAACTTGCATAACAAAATCAACGCCTCCATAAAAATTACAAACGCAACGGAATGGCTTATTAGTCTACTACTTTACGGCTTGCATTCAAACTTTGAACTTATGTAGAAAACTTAAATGTAACAATTTGATATGAAAAATATGCTCTTAAAATTGCTGGACGAAATGAACGATTTAGTTTTCGTTGAAAAAAATTAGTTTATCGTAAATAATTAATAAAGATTTATACACATCATGCAAGTTGGCTAATAAACAATTTTTCAGTTTTTCCTTACACTTGGCTTGACTTTGTTTTCATCAAATACCAAATTGAATCATTGACAACAAGAAGAAACTAAGCATGACAATAGCGCATGATAAGATAAAGCAGCAAGCTCACAAATGCAGAAGCAACATAACATTTGAGATTACTGATACAGTGTATGTATGTGAAGTTAAATCCTTATACAAAAATCTCTTTGGCTTTTAGAAATATTATTAAGAAAACAAGATTGGAGTAGTAACCCATAAGGTATAGCTTCCTGCTAACTCTAAAGTCCATAATGTGTTTCATGTTTCTAAACTAAAAAAACATGTAAGAGAAGTTGTGACATCAAGTTATATTCTAAAGGATGATACAAGTGTCATTGCATATAAGGAACCAGAATCAATTCTTGATCACATCATTGTGAAGCGAAACAATAAAATTGTTACTAAGGACTTAAGCAGACGGAAGCATCAATTTCCCGAATAAGTTATTTGAGAGTTCTTCTACGACTTCAAGATAAAGTATGTAGAATTTAATTCTTGAGGACAAAGATTTGTTAAGAAACGGTATTTGATACAGGACTTTGTATAGTTAGAAATATGTTATTTTTGTTTTATTAATTATGTTGTAGTTATTGGAAACAATTGTTAATTCCTAGCTTTGACTAAGAAAGGCAAGTCTGAACATGACATTCAGACTAAATTGTAAACAATTTTGAGTTATTATTTAAAAAAAAATTAAATTCCATTCTTTCATTGGAGTCCCTAATTTCTTCAATTCATTAAGAATAGTTCTTTTACATAAATTAAGAAAATTGAAAACAAAATGGAGATTAAAGAAAAAGACATATACAAAGAATTGACCAAAGAGAAAGAAACACATAAATAGGAACAAAAAACAACAAACATACTTAAAAGAACAAAATTAATAATTTGCAAACAACGACTCCATATTACATTACTTGGTGAAGAGGTAATTGGATTTGGAGCTACTCACGTTGTCTTAGGACAAATCAAACTAGGATTTTCAAAACTTCGAAATCAACTTACGAAGAAAATTTGCAAGTAGATTTAGAAAAGAGGAAACAACGACTTTGATCAATATGAACAAATATTTGCAAACACATATGAGGACAAAGAAATAGGGGAAACTGGAATTGGAGTTCTTAGGATTACAGTGGTGATGACAAGAAAGGATAATATTTTAGCTCGACAATGGCTTCTTTCACGTTAGGGTTACAATGATGAGTGCTTTAGATGGTTACATATTCAATATTCTGGCTTGACAATGGCTTGATAATGTTTTCCAAAATTTACAGAACCCATTAACATGTTTTGTAAATTTAACTTTTTAATTATTATTTTATCTTAATGTGTATCTAAAATTCATATGTAAAGATGTCTTATTTACATACAAATAGAATTAATAGTACATATGAATTATTTTAATAAAAAAATTTGCAATGCTAATGCACCAAACTCACATACAAATAATTTTTATGGACACTTGTCACCAATTCAATATAGTGTTACCTACGAAAAAACCAATACGTATGGAGATCAATTCGTACCTAATATCCATATGTATATTGTAATTTATATAATTTATATAAGAATTCATGTAGGTAAATATCAATAAGCAACTATCAAATTTCTTATAGTGTAAGGTAAGTAGGTAAAGCATCATAGGTTTATAGATTAGTTGTGTCAAAAATACTTTTATTGTGAGTATGAGTACACGCTACTTAAAATTTAACAAATTGAGCAATATATGAGTGATAAAGACTTATATACATACTCTCTTAGGAAAGTGAGTTGATAGTGTTAGTTTTCTTGTATGTTGGCTAATGATCCATTTATGATTATCTCTAAGTATTTCCTCTTCAAATTGTACAATTATTAAGAAGTTTAAGTAGTGAGTTAATAGGAGTGTGTAAATCCATTTTTTTTAATACATGAATAATTTTTTAGAAAAATCTTATGCATGTTTTATGAGTAGATTAGTAAAAAAAAAAATGCTATATATATTATCAAGGTGGAAATTAATTTAAAAACATATTCATAAAACAAATACTACATAAGTCAAATTCAAACTTAATATTTTTTTCATCAAGTCAAGCTAAAACTTTTAACTAAACTTAATTGAATAGATGAGTCAAGCTTAAACAATTATTATACAAGCCAAGTCCACGCTTCAAAAGCTCAGTTTGACTCCATTGTAGTCATTTATGCACTCCATCAACAAATCAAAGCATTTCGAAGTTGATTATACTACTTCATGTACCATCAATACAAAATCAGATTTTTCAAAATGTTTATATTCAAATTCATGGTCAACTAGTTAATGCACTTGCCAAGATGTTATCGAACATTCAATTTCTTTGTTTAATATCCAAGTCTGGACTAACCAATGCACTTGACCCATTTCGAGGGGAAGTATAAAAGTATCGAAGGAAAATAAAATTTTCTTATTTTGTGCTATCAAACAATAAATATTGAAGAACAGTAGAAAAATAGAGAGAAAAAATATTTACCGTTATATTAAGTAATATCAAACATATTCGTTAGTGTAAATAAGTTTTATTTTAGGTAACAAGTATGCTTATAATGCTGTAAACTGTATCAGACAAAAATAATATAATTTTTTATTAATTGATTTTATATAGATAACGTTAGGATTAAGGTAATGTATTCGTTAAATAATAAGAAGTTATCAAATTTTAGTTATATTCAAGAAAAGAAATGAAAAAGTATGATTTGAAAATGGAGGTAGTTCGTACTAGTTTTGAAGAGGTGAAAACTGTGACCTTTTTTCTAAGTAAGTTGGTTGGAATAATAAATAGCATTGGTACGTAAAAGAATGGGTGATTTTGTTGTTTGAGACGTGTTTGGTTTTGTTGATACAATAAGTCTTCTGCGTAATTAAGTTGCCAGCATGCATTGGAACTTATCAAACGGCATTCAAACCCCGTGGACTACGGATGGTCAGACCAAACTTATATATATATATTACCTTTTCCATTTTCAAATATTTTATAGTTCTGCATTATTTATTGATTTTTGCTCCTTTTAACATTTCTTCTAGATATTTAAGATATATATAATTCACAAAAAGATACCATTTTATCTATTTTTAACAAACAATTAATATAATCGGATTTTTTTGAAAAGGAAGTATCTGATGGTACACCTTAAGCCCTTTTCTCTAATCAGGACTAATTTGACATTTTATGAGTAAATAAAATTATAATAATAACATTTAGACTATTTAAAATGTATAAAAGTATATTTAAGAGTGTTAACAAACTTATCCGTTTTATATTTATCTAATATTTTAAAGAAAAATAAAAGTTAATTAAGACTAAAGCTATCTTGAAAGTTGTTTTCTAACACATTGAGAAGTAAAATAAAACACTACTAGTGATAAGATCATATTAATTAGAGGATGATACATTTTTACAAATAAATACATAAATTATATTTGTTTTATTATGTTATTATTCTTTCTTTGAAAACATTGAACTACGATATGATATAATTAATGAGCTCTTATGGTAATAATAATGAGTAATTATAATGTTTTTTACTGTATTACAAATAAGAAAATGACTATTTAACCAGTACAACTGAATGATTAGAAAGATGATTCTTTTATATAACAAATTTGACACTTTAAAATATTAAAGTTTTAAAATTTGTATTGCAAATTACTTACCCCGGGATTTTAAAAAATGAATACGAAAATAAACGAATTAATTGTATTTTAAAAAAATTTTGTCTCCTCAACCTTGGGTCCTTGGTCATTTCACCTTTGACCTAGGCACAAGTCCTCTCTGTTTCCGATGTTCCTGCCAAAATTTTCCATATATTATCTATGCACTTTTAAGTTTAAGTAAAATTTAGAAGAAAAAAACATGTAAGAGATAAAGACAATGTTAAGAAATGTGGATTATGTATCAAAAACTATAAAGTATGATAAAAAAAAAGTTTATATTTTCAATAATAATAGTTTTTATTATAAAAAATTTTTTAAAAAATAAGACTTTTGTTCTGGGCATGCAAATAGATTATTCGAACCAATAATTATAACTTATTTGATGGAAAAAATATGTTTTTTTGTGTCTTGGGGATTTTCGCTTTTAGATTTTACATAAAAATTTTGTCGGTTATTTTTTTTCTATTAACGTTTTTAGTCCTTATTATAAGTATCATTGTTAAATGATGATGTAGCATTAATACAACTTACCACTTGGACTAAAAATCACAACTTATCCTTTTGTAGCCCGACCTTGACCAATGCATTTTTTGACCAACCTTGACTTGAACATTTTTTCCCTCTCTCACCCGGCTTTGGCCTAACCCTTTTTAGGTCATATATAATTAACTACATTTAAATTATATACATTGTTACTTTATGTTACCCAATGCAAGTGTCATTGGAAAATCTTTGTTATATGTACCAGATATAATGTTGGTATCTGGTTTTGTTATTTGCATAAGAACTACTCCACAGGTATATGAAAAACCTAAGGCAGAGCTAAATTTTAGTTTGTAACACACTTTTTGTTTGCTCTATTATGAATTTTAACATTCTAGTTTCTTCTTATTCGGGTTGTTTGTAATGTTTTGGACGGTAAGTACATCACAAAATTTTCATTGGACTACTCCAAGATTAGCATTTTACACTCTTTCAATCCCTAAAAGCACATTTTATTAGTATTTATAACAATTTGGTGATATAGTTAATTTTCATATTCATTGTAGTGTCGTAAACAAAATATCAGTTAAAAGTGTATGAATTATGTGTTGCATTGGGTGTCCACTATAGTTTCAGTAGGTATAAAGGTCCTAGCAGCAGGTAATATAATTTCTTTACTTTAAAATGTAACATAATTATAGTTTGTATCACTCATATAAACACTATCCAAGAAGGTAGGACATGATTTGACAACATAGTTCTTAGAAGTTAGAAGCAGATGATAATTATTGTTGGTAGCTTAGAATTGCCGTTAACAAGTAGAAAAATATCGAATAAAAAGTGAAGGAAAAGAAAGAAAGAGAGACATTAGAATAAAAAGTTGAAATTGCATGAATGATAGAGGTGAAAATTGAAGCTACTGGGGTGAAGAGAAGCTTAAAATGAAAGTTAAAAAGAGAGAGAGTGTGGTTTTAGGTTGTATTGTGTAGTTGTGTGGCCGTGCGGGTATGCGATCGTACAAGAGAGTTTGAAAGTAGGGGTTGGAAAAGGCTAAAAATAATAAGGTAATCATGAAAGAATCGCATTAAAGCAAACCAGTTTTGTCTTCTTCTCTGTGTTTCTTTGACTCGATGGGAGGCAACGGCCGGTAGCAGGTAAGAGGTCGGTTGGTCACCGGCATCACCAGGTCACTAGCATAGGAAATCAAACATTTTTCCTGCTTTTTTAACTCCACCAAACTCTGCATTATGCATTTATCTTATTTTTTTATTATGATTCTATAGTAATTACAAATAGTAGGGACGCAGGGGCCTCTCCTCAATCTCAGTCTTAGTCAGACCTTTTGTGGGGTGGTGGTGCTCTTGTCTCCTCAAGTGAATTGGTAATGGTATAATATAATGCATTGGTTAAAGACATTGTCTTTTTTTTTTTTTTTTCTTTAAGAATTTTATCTTTGACCACAACAGTTAATTTAAGAGCCCTTTTGCACAGGCTAATTTGGGAACAAAAAACATCTGAAAGGGTAACTAAAAAGCGCCATTAGTGTAGTGTGAGTCAGTCTTTTCTCTCTCTCTCTCTCTTGGCGGTCCTATATATAAGAAGCTATAAGCAGGTTAGGGTTTTCAGAATGAGGAGGACAAACAGCAAACGTTGAGTTGAGTTGAGATGGGTTAGTACTGTGTTGAGGGGAATGTTGGCTGGCTCGAGGCTTTTCACATAGGAGGTTCTCACTGGCAAGAACTATAAGGCTTCGGACCAGGCTTCATTCCCCTCAAAACTTGTTTGTTTCTTGTGTTTTGGGGGAGTCCTATGTTCTTGGATTTGGTTTCATCATGTGCCAACTTCAAACAGAAGGTGGTAATGGTATAAATTATATGTATGTGTTTGGTTACAAGAGTTTAAGGTTGCCTTGCAAAGGTTAGGTTGAGAGGAATGTTGTCTGGCTCGAGGTCATTGAGGAGAATATGTGTATATATACTGATATATGTGAAGTGTTTCAGTTTTCAGGGTAAATTAATGGAAATTAATTTATACCCTAAATGATTCTCGGACCAGGCTTCATTCCCCCCAGCCAACATTTGCTACACACCACAGCTTCTTAATCTGCCCTTGTTTAAGAAGATCCTTATCTTCAAGGGATTGGTAAGCCTTCTGCTGCAATTCTTCAGTGGTTTTCATTAGTACATGTCCTAACTATATACGTATATATATGCTGCTTTCTAGAGTCTTTAATTTACTGTTAATTCTTTCGAGATTAGAGACTTCCCAGATTTAAGGTTACATGGAGTGTTTTTTTATAGTTTCTTGTATGAAGATGTATATACTATGGCTAATCTAGGCTTTTACTTTCTAGCCTTGTCTCCATTTCAGAGGGAGTGAGTGACCTCACATGATGGTTTCTTCCAAGTTTCAAGCTTGAAAGGTGCTACACTCAAATGAGGTCATATGTATTTTTTATTTTTTAGTTTATTTAACTTTTTGACATGATTGAATGTTTAATATTTTTCCTTTGAATGAGAAAAATACAAGGGAAAAAAAAAGTTACCCAGTTTTCAGCTGTATATACGATGCACAAGTAGCTGAGTGATGAAGGCATTAACATCTCTACTCCCATTGAATCTGGCCTTCTCTCTCGATCTCTGGGAGAGAGAAAGATGATAGAGACATGCATGCTTCAGCGTCACCAACGCCAAGTCCAAGTCTCTCTAGTTTTCTGCAATATTAATTTAAGATTATAGCTTTTGACAGATGCGTGAACATGAAATGGAATGCATTATATTATTGTTATTATTAATATCATTTTTATTATTTGAATAAATTGGCTAATCAGTCCGGGCTCGAATGTTCATTTCTCTGGACAAGAAAGGTGAAAGCATGTACAGTGAAAACCTATCAGATGTGAAATTTTTTCTTCCTTGCTTTATCTGCAGTACTCTGTCTCTAGGTCTTTCTAGGGTTTCAAACTACAACATCCCTCCCTCTTCTGAAGTCCTTTCAGCTTTTTTTGAATTAACCCCATTTCAGACTGGTGAGTGAAAATTATAGGGAAGGGAACCTCTCAATTTACTGGGCAAAAAAGGGCATCATTTTCATGAATCTGAATCAAAATTGTACTACAGGTAAATCAACAGTTACCCAGTAAAATTCATTGCAGTAAAAAATCTACAGGGCAAATTTCATAATTTAACTCATTAATTCAAACATATTTTTGTTTAGTTTGATAAGAAACAATCAATACATTTTCTTGGTCCTGAATGCGAAACATGCATTTATTCTTAGGGTTCTTTATTATTTTTTTTATAAAACTCTATTATACATTAACTGACTTATTAACACTACAAATTACATTTATTGGAGCAATAAACAATATACTATAATGATATTAAGAACAGACATTACATACAAATCATTTACATTTTATGAATAACTTGAGCAATTTCCTCAAAAGAAATCATACATTACAAGCTTGCTCGAAATCTGGAATGACACGTACATTGAAGAAGGGTTGAGAAATGATAATTAAAATGATTTGCAGTTGATATAGGTTTTGAAACGTAGCTGTTGAATTTATTGAATTTGTTGTGTAGTGAAATGGCAGGCAGGAGTAGTACTGGTAGTGCTAATAAAGGCATGGTAAGCATAGGTTGGTGGAGTTGTGTTGATGAAATAGAATGGATATAGAGAGAAGAGATGTGCTGGAACAGTTAACGAGAAAGAGAAGTGATGACAAGAGGAAGCTAGGTATGGATTCTGTGTGCGTGACTCTTTCTAGAGAACAGATACAAGTTTCCATTATGATGACGAGGCAGATATGTATGTGTAAGCTGATGCAAACTAAACATGGAAAAAGAGAAATTAATAGTGCTGCTGCTATTGCTTCTCCATGGATCTTTCTCTTCTTTTTCTCTTGTTATGTTGTATGCAATGTATGGATATGTACGTGTATGTGTTTTAGTGTAACGTATTTATGGGGCTTTTAAAGTTGTTGAAAGTTCAGAAACCATGTTTGGGAAAGGTCGATGGGATCAGTAAAATCAGCTTCCAAAGCTCCTCCTCCTTTCTGTGATAGTAATGCAGATTTTTAAATTGAAAGAAGATGAAGAAAGAGAGAGTGTGAGACAGAGAAGTAAATGACGACTATCTGACGTTTATTGGGAAATGAAACAGAGAGAAAGAAAGAGCACAGAGACAGAGGTACCCGGGGAACCTTTCATGGCCAACTTGGTCTCTTTAAAGAGGGGAAACAACTGCCAAACTTTATTGTTCACAGTTTCATCATCAATTTATTATCACCACTACCCACCTAGGTACCATTTTACATTTTTTCAACACACTTCTTGTTAATTCAAAAAGGAATAACTTTTATTAGAATAAGATATTATTAATGTACCATCATAGTCTATCCATTCTTAATACTACTATATGCTAGGGTTTGGGTTCCCAGGTCACCAGCTTAATATGTACACCATTAACAATGTGAGTTTTTAGTCTATACAATGTGAGTTATCTTCAAAACATCCTAAGATATTGATATAATTCACATAGAGTTGATAAAATTTAGTTGAAATTTGATGCAAGTCTTTAGACTTTACTCCTAATGTAAACGGACTCTAACACCATGTGTGTTTGTGTATAAATCTTTTCTTGTTGTGTCTTAGGTAATTGGGATTAGTTACTTTTGCCCCACAATTTTGATGGATGAGAAACTTGACAGCCAAACTTACAAGAGTAGAAGGTAGAGACAAACTACCTTCTATTTTATCGAAAGTGATTAATTTTATCGAAATCTCTTGGTGACATTCTATTTTGAAAACAATAATGGAGTAGAAATGAGCATGGCTTTTATAGCATAAAATGAAAAAATACTCCCTAGAATGAAGAAAAATACATTGTTCATAATATTTTTCCTGCATTAACCCTCTTTTCAATGATTTTGTGTGTCTTGAACCAATTATGTCATAAGCATAATTAAGTGCATGCATAACTAATTAAGCTTATTTACAAGGATCATTAATTATGTTATAACATAACCATTTATGTAACTATATCTAGTTGTATTTATGACTAAACAATTATGATTTTGATTTAAGTGGTTAAGTAATATAAATTGATTCTGAAATATCATATCTATATATATATATAAGTAAATTTGTTATTTAAAAATTACATGAATATGTAAACGTTTTGTGATAATTATAAATAAAAAAGTGATTTATTTTATTTTCCAAGCAAACAAAATTATATATTTATCTTCTCTTCTATTTGCTTTCAACCAAATAAACTTTACTTTTATTTTATTTTCTTACCTTTTTTTTCTTCTTCTTTTTTTCACCTCTACTTCCACCCAAACATAGTGTAATTTACATTATGTGTGTTCAATTGTGTTCATGATATCCTATAATTAAAATTAGTTCTTATTCTTTTGAAACTTGACCAAATGTTAACCTATGTGTCACACTTGAATCTTTCAAAACATTGAAGATTGAGGGGTTGAATAGCTCCGAGTCTTTTTGCCAACTAAAATATCTTATTTACATTTGGTTTGTGTCATAATGTTCAAGATAATTGTTGTGTACTTTCTTAAGTCCTTGATTCTCCGACACATCAATAGTTTTGGAACAGCAATTTTTTGCATTATTAAGGATCATCTAATATTTATAATAGCAGTTTTTTTTAAGACAGATGCAAATGATTATAATTTGGGTACGTTTCTTATTTGTCTCCACAAGATTTCGAGTTACAATGAACGATGATTAGGTATATATTGCGAGCTTATTGGAGTTGTTTTTATACCATGTTGAGTTTAAATGCTTTGAAATTAAATTATATGAATCTTATATCATGCCTGTTACTAATGATAATTCAACAAAGACCTCATATGGGAATAAAATTCAAACTTGGATGAGAAACTAACACCAGCTAAGCATTTGATTTGAAGTGCATATGAATTTTGGTGGTGTAGGGATGCATATAATATAGAAAGAGTCTGAAACAGACACAAAGGGAAGATGAGAGAGAAAAGGTTCATCGGAAAGGGACATTGAGATTACTTGAGTCGCAAGCACATAAGTATGTGTGTCTTCTCAGCACAGTTTTGAGGAAGTGATGGGCCCCGTTTGTATGCATTCTTTCTTATCAATCTCATGTGCATTTTTTGCTTATGTACCATCAGTTCCCCTTCTTGTCTAACGTTCAATACCATGACTCATACAACTAGTACCTTCAACTCCTCTTTCACAATTAGTACTTTCACAATTCGTTAAACCGTATGTTACACAAACATGCAAAAAAATAATAACGAAGAATTTATAAGAACAAAGAGTAACAACATAATACAGTATTAACTAATTTCAGTTTACATCTACAATAAAAAATTTATCAAGAACAAAATATTCCAATTCAAGATTTCTGTTATAGTAAACTTTCATCTCTCGATTGGTTACCATGTTCTTACAAGATCTTATTTATGCACAAGAATTACTATCAAACTAGTTAATATAAAACACTCAAAACAGTTAGAGAAGACATCTCAACTATACTTCATTTTATAATTTGAAACATCAAATTAATTTGTTAAACTCTGAGATTAAACCAGAAAGTTATAACTGACACAACGTAGATAACTGATCTCTTCTAATATTATGAAGATAAACTCTCCAAAAATAAAATAAATAATTTGATCAAGTTTTATACAAATGGTTTACTGTTATAAGACAATATAAAAATCTTTTTTCAAAGATTTTTACTAAACCAATTTTCATAATAACACGACTTAGGGTAGGCTGAAATTAGAGTTTTGTTATCTCATCAATCTTTAATGAAATTCAAATTCTATTAGACTACCAAAACCAATACATAAGAATTTACATGCAAGTTTTGCTTTTATATAAATAATAATTATATTTGTTCAAAGAAACTAAAGAAAGAGAAGAGAGTGAAATGGAATATAAAATGGGTGAAGTGATGAGAAAAAAAAATAAAAGGAAAAAATAATACTTAAAATTGACAGTAGATGGTAAATTGGTAGGTACATGATCCCGAAGACATGGGAGATCTTCCATCATTTCCTCTTTCAGTTTTGTTGACTATTCGCACCACCAAAGCTTTCCAACTAGTTACTTCTTTGGGAGTGATTTCTTTTTCGATATAAAATACTTTTTACACTTAATAAATTTTCAATATGTTAATAATATTTTTATTATTTTTATTTTAAAATTTATTTATTAAATATTTTTTTTTGTCTAAAGTCATTTATAAAAATAAATACGATTAAATAAAAAGTTGTTAATTTCTTTCTTTCTCGATAAATATTAACAAACTTTCTTAATAAATAATAAAAAAATCTTATAAATATTAAAAAGTATCTATATATTTTTTTCAAACAATATTGAATTAATTATCACAAACTTAAATATTTAAAAATAATATGTTAAACTGATTTTTTAAAATTAATCTTATTAAGTTATAAATATCTTAACAGTATCTAATATATTTTTTATTATTGTTAAAAAATAAATAAAATATATGAAAAAGAAGAACAATAGTTTAATACATAAATTTTAAAATAAAAATATAAGAATATTATTGAAATATTGAAAAATTTGTTAAATGGAGGAAGTATTTTGCATGCATCAAGCAACTGTCTACTTCTTTTGGCTATTTTCTTTAATTCCAAGTGTTATTATCCAATTATAAAGACTTTTATGGATTAAAATATTGAATCCTTTCTGAAAAAATTGTCACTACTACCTATTTAAAAAACGAAGCAACATAGTGGTAAATAAGTCACTGAATATAAAGGATAGTTTATTGTTGTTACAGCATACAAATACTAAATTTATGATTGAGTCAGAGATCAAATTTTAATATTAAGAATTAAAGTGTCAAACTTTGTATCAACAAAATTCAGGATAAATAGGACACTATTATTGCTATTATTGTTGTATTTCGTACTACTAATTTTAGATTTAGTGATTCCCTAACGGACCCAAACATTGGGCTTTGTGTGCAGGAAAGTTTGCTTTATACGGCTTCATTTTGCACCTCCATAGTTTTTTTTTCACCATTAAGAACGTGAATAAACCAAAATGCCCATTGGAGTGGTTTCTATTTGTGGTTCGATCTTAACAGTATTTAGAATACAAAACTTTTTTAATATAAAACTTTGTACAATTTGAAAATATGTTTTCGATTTTATAATTTAGAAGTCATTTTTAATTTGAAATTACTTTTAGGATTATATAATTCAAAATATATTTATTTTTTTTAAAATATATTTCAAATTAGACATTCTGGAAGCTAATTCTAAAATGCATTTTATTTTCAAATCATATTTTAGATTATACAATCTAGAATGTGGAAGGTAATTTCAAAATGCATTTTGTTTTGTATGTGATATCCATCAAGAACATAATGTAGAATGCATTCAACAATTTTACTAAACTAGGGTATGTCCAGAAAACAACCTCAGAAGACTTGTGACACCTACTCCAATGAATATATTGGTCATGCTCAAGCAACATCATTAGATGTTGCATTTCAATTCTTGATCATTTGAGTGATATATTATATTTCTATTTGGCATTATATAATTACTTGATTTTTGTCACATTATCCACATTGTTCTCTTTTAAGGTTAGGAATATGTTTGTCACCTTGATTTGAATTTTCATCATGTCCAAAAGTAACCCATGTTCATCAGCTTTTAATCTCCAAGTATAAGTTTGACCAACTAATAACTCAAACAATGGATGAATATACGTCCCATATATGACCTTTAACACCCACCCTTCTCCATTGGGGACATGTTTGCCCATAATTTGAAAGGACCAACACACTTTCTTGTACCTATTAGAGTCACATTTAAGTCATGCTTGTACTTTCTATACTTAACACGTTTACAACCTAATAACCTAAATGTTTTCATTCCTTATTGTCCATTTGCTTTATCAAATCTAAATATGACAATCACCAAACCAAGGCTAAATGCAACTCCACAAACCCATTGAAGTAAATCATCTCGCATTGGAAATACCTACAAAAAAACACACAACATTGTATTATATGAGGTGTCCAAATTCTTAGACAAATAAAAGATAATCAATTTACTTCATATGTTGTGAAATGACTAACTCACTCATCTTCATCACCATCAAAGTTAACTAACTCTAATTGTTCCATATCCGACTCTAACACATGGTCTTTCATCCTTACATGCAACAATCAACTTCATTTAAGCAAATAAAACAAGCAACAAATCCAAATATAAATATACTACACAAATATATTTTAGATTGGTGAAATCTAAAATTCAAAATACATGTTCCGGATTAGCCTATTCTAAAATACAAAATTACCTTTTGGATTGAAATTCATCAGGTGCATTCCAGAATACAAAACGTGCCTTCTGGACGGTACAATGGAAAATACAATTTATTTTCCAAATTGTACAATCTAGTATACATTTTTATATTTAGGAATGGGCTAATTCGGAAGTCAGAAACATATTCGAGATTGTACAACTAGAAAACAAATTACATTTTAGATTATACAAATCCAGAAGGCACTTTTCTATTCCCAATTGTGCAATCCATAGTACATTTTTTTACTTTTTGATTTTATAATCTAGAATTCTAACTTTCAACGAAAATAAATTCCAGATTTTGCAATATGATGATTTTCTATATTACAAAATTCGGAATACTAATCAAAATCAGGCCACCTCCACTTACTTGAGACAAAAACGTTGTCTTTAAATACCCACACCAACTCCCCACCACCATGAAAACGCCACCACCAACCACCACGGGCCTCCACCCACACCAATGACCTCTACCACCTACAACACAACACTACAAGAGTACAACTGTAGTGAAACTCTAACCGCATACCTTCATTTTCACTTGTCACCCACATGTATATTCTTTTTCCTAAGGACAATTAAGTCTTTTCTACGAAGATACTTTTAGAATATCAAATTTTATGAAGATGGAAGAAGAAGCTATGAAGATACATGAAGAAATCGTCTTTGCTTTGGCTATTGCTTCCTGCACCCCATCAAATGTTTCTTCCACCTCATCATATTTTAAAATCCCGAATCATGTCCTTGACAATTTAATATGAAAGGAGAGGTGCATTGTGGTTGACGGTGGATTAAGATGACTACGATGTCATTAGTTGTGCTTTTTTCAGACGAGTTTTTGCGGATAAGTTTGGATTGTTTTAGAAATAAAGAAAGATGACGTGGATAAGTTTTAGAATTCTTTTTTTGTTTTTTCACGTTAAGATGTGTTACATGTTTTTAAAAATCAGGTTCTTGAAGAGACTTTTAAAATTAGTATTCATAAAGTCATTTAGGGGTGTAGGATATATTCTTCAATGATTTTCTGAAAGTTAAGAAATATGTTTAGAAAAAGACATTTCAAAAGTCAAAAATGCATTCTAGAAAAGAATTTCTAGAAATTAAGAAATACGTACCGGAAAAAACTTTTCGAAAGCCAAAAATGCATTTCGAAAAGAATTTTCTAGAAGTTGAAAATAAATTCTGAAAAGAACTTTCTAAAGTGACACTTTTGTCTTACTAATGGTGCAAAAAGTAAATGATGGGACGTAGGAAGCAACTACCCTTTGCTATAAGAAAGCTCCTAATTATAGGCCAAGAGTTGGGCCTTAAATTAAAATTAACGCAATTGCTTTCTGGACCTAATCAATTGCTTCTTGCAACCCATCAATTTTAAAAAAATGATAATTATGGTGTTATCAATTTTGAGAGGTGGTTGAGGTATTTTTGAAAGTATTTTATGGAATATATTTTCGGAAAGTAGATTCCAAAATATATTTTTATAATATGTTTCAAAAAATAAATTTTGGAATATATTTTCGGAAACGATTTTTCGAAAACATATTCTAGAACGATTATTCCGGAATACCTTTTCTACGTGAAATCCTATTCAGAAAACCAATTTCGAAAGGTTTTTAGAATCCTCCCAGAATGTAAAAAAAAAAAAAAAAAAAAAAAAAAAAAAAAAAAAAAAAAAAAAAAAAAAAAAAAAAAAAAAAAAAAAAAAAAAAAAAAAAAA
>Ga0099825_1004810_pt1 | contig 17588 bp, 8 predicted proteins | sample SiratroredBW_FD_76838 | JGI IMG/M metagenome (GOLD analysis project Ga0099825, IMG submission 76838) | Root nodule microbial communities of legume samples collected from California, USA - Siratro red BW | ecosystem: Host-associated > Plants > Roots > Nodule | place: USA: California | collected...
AAAATAAATAACTCCTAAAATAAAAGCTAATTTATATATAATTATCTATCAAAATAAAAAAATATACTATATCCCATATATATATATATATATATATATATATATATATATATATATATATATATATATATATATATTATACATTTTACCAATATTTTTATCACAATCTCATTTAAGCATTAAGAAATGCAATTTTTTAGATTTTATAATATATGTATTAAAAAGGTTGACAAATTGTAAGAGCGTCACGTGTAGGGTGCTGCCTATTGCCATCAGCCAGCTATAAAGGTATTTTTATTTTTAGATTTTTTACAGTATATTAACTTATTTAAATTTTTAAGTGAAATATTATTGAGAATTAATTAACACGTTATTTATTACTAAAATAAAAATACGATGAGGTGAACATTATGACATTTGTTAAAATCCATTTTGCCATTTTTTAACATTTACTCTCTGATTTGATTTTTTTAGAAAAATAAGAATATAATTTTTAATTTAAATAAAACTGTCATATAAATTGTAAAAAAATAATTTTATGATTTGTTAATGTTTTTATTCTTTTCTAGTGGTTCCACCATCATCTATAAGAAAAAAAAAACTACGCACAAATTAAGAAAAACAGTTAATTACATTAAACTTATTTAATCTCTTAATATATTTCTTGAAGTGTCCTCATCGTAAAATAAAAAAAATATATATATGTTATATATAATACTTCGTCATTCCTTCCTAACTAATCATATCTTAAATTTGATCCAATCTAAAAGAAAGTAAAAATTAAAACATATAATTATAAATTTTAAAACATTAATAAAATACATATTTTGAAAATTGAAGTTATATAAAACAATTAATTGAAACTGATTTTGGCTTTTAAATATAGGGTTTTAACATATATAAAATCTAATATATATATATATATATATATATATATATATATATATATATATATAGAATAATATTTTTTCAATTATGATAATTATCTTTAAAAATAGAGTTACTCATAAACTTACGCGTGGATCTTACTTAAATCTAATAAGTTGTAAGTTATACTCACTGAAACTAAAGTTTACTAATTTTGTTTAAATTCAGTATTTATTTTATGTGATCTAACTTATTTTGTAGGTTATCTAGCCCAATTTATCGAATTAAGTTTAATTGATCAACATAAATTAAAAAACAACTTTATGATTTAATTTTTTTTGTCGATAAAAATATATTTATTAAATTCTTATTATTTTATTTAAATAAAGTATTTTAATTATCATTAAATAGTTTTTAATTTGATAATGTGGACATCGATAAAAAAAATAATTAAAAATCTCAATTGAAAAAATTTGATTAACGAATATATAATTTTATCAATATTTGTCAAGAAAATCATGATAAAAAACATTATCTCAATCTTTCATTCATTCCGGTCAAGGATTCTTCATTCTAGGTTTGTTTTATTTGTCTCAAAATCATTAATTTATTTGTTTGTTTTTTAATTTTATTCAACAATCCCAAATTTACATGATAATACTATTATGTTATTGACTTAGTTGTCATTACATTCTTTTTTGTGTCAAAATGTTCTTAATATAAGGTTTTAATTTCAAAAGGAATTATATCGCAAAATGTCTTATCTATTACATTACATTTATAGTCTTAAACTCAAACGATAATTATTGTTATTTCTTACTAATGTTTATTTTTTTTAGGTTATTAAGAATTAACTAGGGATATCAGTGTTTTTATTGTACTATTTTATAATATTATAACTTTTATCTATATCGAGTTGTCCTTTATCTAATTTATATTTTTTTTATACATTAAAAAATTTTAATATTTTTTAATGAAAAGTGTAAAAGATGAATATGAAGGTATAGGAAATATAATAAAAAAAGATGACAATTTAAATTGATAAGTACTAAATGAATGTAGTGTTTTTTTTTACATTAAAATAAACTTATAAATATTGAGATTTTGTTTTGAAAGAGTTTATCTCTTTGTTAGGATGTAAAATTAAAAAAAATGTCTTTTTTCTCAATATTATATAAAGAGTTCGACTTCAAATGTTTTAAAGCAAAGTCATATGCATCTATCATCTTTATATGCTTCCACCGAACCAAGTTTTTATTATGTAAGTTATTTACTTTGTTTCTAATTTAATTTTTTTCAGTTAAATAAACATTTTTATTTGTCACATTAGGAATTAGAAAAAAAACATAGCTTGTTTAGATAAGTCTAACATTGGTTATTGATTTTGCAAAATATATATATGTTTCAAACCTTAGCATTTTTTAAATATTACATTAATAACTAGGAACTTATTAAGTATATTGATTTAGAGTTTATGATTTAAGATTTAAAGTTTTTAATAAGTATATAAGTTATCTTTCACCTAATGTAAAAACAATCGTTTATAATTCCAATTGGAATAATTATTTTTGCCATTTCATTTAATCTGAATCTAGTTATTTTTTTTTTGTTTTGATGAAAAATTTGTTATATTATAACTTCTTTTTAAACTTAAATGAAAGTGACAAAGATGGAAAGACTTGAAAAGACTAATTTTAATGTTGTCTCTAATAATCTTTAAATGGAAGATGGTTGATGACTTAAAATTTGATAAATGTGATTTTATTATGATTTACACTTTTTTATTTGTTGTATTGAATTGTTGATGACTTTAATTCTATTGTGATAATACTTTGTCAAATACTTTGATGTTTTTATTTTATTATATGACATGATTGCTTCGGAGAGAGATAATAAAAAAAAAATGTTGTGAATGTGTTATATAAAACTTTGCTTACAATATTTCTTTATACGTTGTTGTTTATTTAAGTGGAGTGTGTTTGATACTAACTTTGTTTTGCAAACATTAAACCTAATTTGCTTGGAATAATAAAGTTTGATATAATGTTATTAGTGTCTCTTGTCTTGTTATTATCAAAAAGTGATACCAATGACTATAAACAAAATAAACATAGATCTAAAATCATTTTTATTATCAAAAAGTGATATCAATTGAAAAAAGAAACTTTCAAAGTAAGAGTAAAAAATAATAACAATCCATTTTAAAACGATTGAAACCTCCCTCTATAAATAGAAAAAACGATTCTAGCTTAAATTTATTTTCTTGATTTATTTTTTACAATATTTATGTTTCCTGCTAATAAACAGTAAGAAAAAAATTGTAAAAGTCATTAATAATGAAAATTAGTTTAATATATTGACATACTTAAAACAACGAACTGAATTAATTGCTTTCATTAATATTCGTAATTATATTATACCTGTATTGCATTAATGATGGACTGCAGTTTTATTTCAAACTTAGTAAAAACTGGTACTTCATTAATTTCACAGTATGACCTTAGTTGGTTTCCACTTCTGATGCAGGATAATTATCATTAAATGGAACGTTCATATTTAAGTGGTTCATAAGTCAATGTCATTAAGTCATTAACACTTTTGCCCAAACAATTATTAATGCTTATTTGATGCATAAAACATACCAACAAATTGAAGCTTAAAATTGAAGTTAGACCTTATTATTGTTTTTCTTGAAAAATATTTATCAAATATATATATATATATATATATATATATATATATATATTTTTTTTTTTTTTTTCTTTTACTTTTAAACTAACCATTCATTTTTGTTCAGTTATTATAGTTGACATAGCTATTTCATGAATAAAGGTTAGTTGTTAAAACATTTATTGAATGATTCAAAAGGTAAATAGTTTTTGGTGTTAAGATTGTTTTACTCTATTATGCACGTGTTTATCTCTCCATTTGGTATTTTTTTTTTTATAATATTTGGAAAAGTATTAAACTAACAAATGTTCTTTTTTTATTTAGATTAAATTACTAGATTGGATCTTGATTTCTCTACAATTAATTATTTTCTTTATAATAGAATCATGAAATGACCTCTTTCCTTTAATTTTTTAGATTACAAAAATAAATTATAAACGAAAATATTTACATATATAAAGTAGTCAAAGTTCAGTCAAATTGTTAGGGTTGTGTTAAATTTATAACACTTTATTTAATATATTTATAAAGTACCCAATAAAATATCCACATGATCCTTTCTTTATTGGGATTAAATTACTATTCTAGATTTTGATTCTTGTATTTACTTTCTTTAAACTATATTCATGAAATGTCTTTATTTTTATCTTTATGTTAGACAAAAATTATGCCAAATTGACTATGTTGTGTTAAATTTACAAAACTTTAATTTTTTTAAATACTATTATTACATTAGAATCAAAACAAATACTACAGCATTATTGACCATACTTTAAAATCATACTATTAATCTTAACAATTTTCTGTAAGGATAAATTAAATAGTAGCATTACATTATTTTCTCTCTCCTTTTTATAATAAGTTAAATAAAGAAAGAGGTTACTGAGAAAAAAAGGATGCAGAAAAAGGAAAGATTTAGAATGGAAGGAAAAGAGACAAGGGTAGCACCGTCAAACTAACATTAAAATAGCCTAGTAATTAATTAATTATTAATAGCAATAATAATTGATAATTGATTATAATAAAAATAATTAATGAACACTGCAACTTGACTCTTCACCAATCACCACTTCAAACTCGTTCACTCCGTCTTCTTCTCTGGTCTTGGTTTTTCTCACACATTTCTCAACTCTCCGCTCTTCGCCACCGTCACTCTCCCCGGCGAACGGCCATCCGAACTCGCACCGCCACCTGCTAACGTGCGCCGGCGGAGCAATGTCGCTGCCAAGATCACCGTCTCCGTCCCCGTGCTCCTGCCACAGTCACTTCGTGCTGCTCGTTGTTCTCCACTCGCTCCTTCTGCTTCCTCACTCCTCGCTTGCTATTCGACCTACCGAGTCGGATCAGATCGAACTCGCCAACGCGACCGTGTCCAACATCTCTCTCTCGCGACCTCGCGAAGGAAGCTTCGCCGACATGATTGATCGCGCCCTGGAGCACGAGTTCACCGAGAACGACCAGAACGAAGGTTCTGGATTCTAGATTCTAGACTTTTCTGCTCTCGCCGTTGATTTTTTTTTTTTTGTTCTGGTTTCGCTCTTTCGGTTCCGTTACTCAGAAGCTGAATTTGCGGTTTCCGTTTACTGTACATGCGCATTCGTAGGGTTTTGGTTCCTGATCTGTGGACATAAACCGTTGTTAAATGCCGGATTCAAATTCATGTCACGTCAACCGTGTTGCTGCATTTTATGATTTTATTTTATTTTTTAGCTTTTGTTTTAGAGATTCATTAGTGCTTTACCTGTGCTTGAATTTTGTTCTTCACGTCTAGGATTAAGAATTGAAGAATTTCAGAAGCTGTTTTATTGCTTAGTTTGTTTTTCTTTTGCCCCTTCGTGTTTGCAGCGGCTGATCCGGGAAGTTTCAACAACAGTGTAGCAGAACAACAGGTTAGTATTTTTCCTTGAGCAGTGATGTAGTAGTTTAATTTATGACTAGTCGCGGGTTGGTCATTTTAAGCATGTAAATAGTAATTATAATTGATTAATAATGGTAATAATAGTAATGGGCCAACAACGCGAGTGGCTTATTCTAGTAAGTGAATTCAGTTACATGATGGATCACAAGCCGCTGCCATTTGACTCAGTTATAGATTGAAGTTATAGAGATATTACTAAATATCATGAATTTGCTCTTCGATTTGGTGCCTCCTCTGTTATTAACTGATTTTTGTCATCTTTTCCTCATTCGGTATTATGCTAATCACTCTTCCTTGCAATCATTACGTATACTGTCTTTTGTTGTGTGCTGTCACACCCACATCTTTCTCGTTATCCCTTTGAAGTCCAACAATACTATAACCACAACATCAACAGAAAAAGTGAGGAAATGAGAAAAAACAAAAGAATGAAGAACTGATGCGGGTTCAACAAGAGTCACTGTTTTAATCTGTAGTAAATACAGTAAATAGATAGATAAGAGGTCTTAAATTTGAATGACATAATGGGGTTTATAGACTTGTAGCTTTTAATTAGTGATGAATCTGCTTTTGTTCTTCTACCAATATGCATCCGAGGTACCAGTGTATTAGGTCTTCTCTGAGCGTCATGATATACTGAGTTACTCTTTCCTTGTTTGTGGATCAGGCTGTTCTGGAAACTGTGGCACGAGTCACACCGAACAAGAATGACACAAAAGATGAAAAGTACGTAATTTGTCACTTTATTTGCTGGTCAATATGGTGTCTTTAATGCATGATTTTGTTATAGTGTGTTTTTCTAAACTTACAGGTCATTTCAACTACATCATGTATTCAATAGAGGTGAGGATACCCCAATGTTGATAGATCGGAAGGTGAGACAGCTCAATTTTGGGTCTGTTATTTTTGTTGACACTACATTGAGTTTTGCAAAGTTGAAGTGTATAAATTACGCATCTTTTTTCAGGACAATGTCTTTATCATTTCTAACTTCAAATCCAAGTATCCGGTGCTCCAGCTAGATTTACGGTAAGTATATTTTGCTCATAATTTTTTGGCTTAAAATGGATTTTATTACTTACAAGAACTTTTATTATTGCCATATAGATTGATTTCAGACCTGGTAGTTGCTATTGTTTCAGCAACTTGTGGTGGCGTTGCATTTGCTTTTGCTGGACAACCGGTCTGAGCATCCTTATTCTAACTTCATTCTTGACAAATGCATACATAGGGTCTATTGTAGTATAATTTCTGTTAACTCTAACACTAACTCAGTATTGATTTTTCAGGTGATCACCGGATATCTTCTAGCTGGCTCCGTGGTTGGACCTGGCGGCTTTAACTTCATCAGTGAAATGGTGCAGGTATCTGGAAACATTAATTATTGTCTTTTAACTCAAAATATTGTCTCAATATTTTTTGGTTTGTACTTTACACTGAAAATTAATGTTGCAGAATGCTAGAATTACTGAATTAGCCCAAGTAAAAATACACATTACTCTGATTGACCAACTTTACTATCAGCATATTAGTATTAATTTCTAAGCTTGCATCTAATATGGTTAATATTATAGGATAGGATCCCTAAAGTTTAGGAATATGTAGTTATCACCCTATATGGTTTCTGCCTTTCCAATGACGAAGTTCAACCATTGTATGTTAAAAAGCTTTATTGTTATCCCCTCCTTGTCCCAAGGGTTGTCTTCATGATGTAGAGTGGGTTACCCTCTTGTTATTTGAGGCTTAATGGATCACTGAATCACAAATAATTTGTGTATTGTTAACTTTTACACTGTCATTTTGTGAAGCTATGTACAACTTAATGGCATCAAGTTGATTGTCTGAATCCATTGAACTTTCTTCCTTAGGGGGCACCCAAGATGCAATTCATCCTCCTTGTCCCGTGGATTGTCTTCATCATATAGAGTTTTGAGTCACCCTCGTTATTTGTGGCTTATAGAATCACCGAATCACAAATAATTTGTGATATTAACTTTTACAGTATCGTCTTGTCAAGCTATCTACAACTTTGTGGCATCAAGTTGATTGTCTGAATCCTTATCAAAAGCCATCCATGGAATATGTAGTTCATCTCTTCAAGTTGGTTGTGTCCTCCAATAAAGTCCTTTTGGCTACTATTTTTATTTGTTATGATATAGATGTACAGCTTATGTGGTATACAATCCTAATCCCTAATTGAATATGGAAACAATTCAGTCAAAGGAAATACAAATGTAACATCACCAAAAAGAAAATTCTTGTTAAACAGGAAATTTTTTCAGTATTTAATAAAAGAAACTTGGTTCAAATATGTAGGTGGAAACAGTGGCACAGTTTGGTGTAATATTTCTTCTGTTTGCATTGGGCCTGGAGTTCTCCACAACAAAGGTTGGCTTGTTTTCTATTTTCTTATATTTTCTCTGGTATTTCTCTTTATGTTTTAATTAGCTTTGATTACCGTGTTTTTTTTTTTTTTTTTATTATTGCAGCTTCGATTTTTTCTAGCTGTTTCTTTTTTTGGTGGTCTACTTCAGATTTTTCTTTTTTTTTTTTTTTGCTTTGTTTTCTGTGTTTTTTTTTTTTTCTATATTATTGCAGCTTCGAGTTGTTCGAGCTGTTGCTGTTCTTGGAGGTCTACTTCAGATTTTTCTATTTATGTGCATGTGTGGACTTACTGTATCGGTATGTTTTATAAATGTGATTCACCCAATATCTGAATTTCTTGTTTGTTATTATCCTTGTATCATTGTATAGATAAATGTGGAAACTAGTAAGACTTGGATTTTGTAGTTGTCCTTTATGGACATTTGCGTCTTACGCAAGATTCATATGACGTTGTTGCTACCTTGTCTATTAATTACATAATGTAGCTCTCCTGTCTTTTTTAAATACAAAAAGTACTGATTTTCAAATTAAATTTAGTATGCATGTTGGTTGAATGATTCGTTTCTCCTTTATTAAGTAGATTTTGGGAAAATCAAATTCCACTTGAATTCCCCAGTGATGAATAATTTGGTAGGTTGAACTTGAAACTGCTACCATGTACTCGAATAGTGGAAATAATTCATGGGTATACTAACCAAGAACCAGTTTCTATAATCTAATTTGTCTCAACTGTCCTGATTTTCAAATGTTGGTTGAATGATGTGTTTCTCCTTTAATAAGTATATTTTGGGAAAATCAAATTCCACTTTCCCCTGGGATGACAAATTTGGTAAGTTGAAATTGCTACCATGTACTTGATAATTCATGGGTATACTAACCAAGTATCAGTTCCTATAATCTAATTTGTCTCAACTGTCCTGAATTTCTTTATCTTCCTTTCGGGATATGTTCGGAATCCATAATGTTTGATGCTAGTAAAATATAGTTATATAATTCGACTTCAATTGCTGGTGACATAGCTGGGAAAAAAGTAGCAGCATTAAAATATATTTATTCATATTTCTAAACTTCAAAGCTTATATGGGAGTAGATAATGAACATAATAATTTAATCAAAAAGGAAGTTGTGTTCATTTTGTCTCTTTATTATCTCTTTTATAATTTAGTTGTTTGGTGTTGCAGTTTTAGTGAATGTTTATGGGCTAGAAATATTTTAGTTTAGTTATCTTTTACATCTGTAAACTTTGGCATATGACATTCTGAATGCTGCAGCTCTGATTGAATGCTATTTTGCAGCTATGTGGTGGTAAAGCTTCAGAAGGGGTTTTTGTTGGTGCTTTCCTTTCCATGTCTTCAACAGCAGTGGTATATCAACACAACCAATCTGATTCCATCTTGCAGACACATTTTGAACTTCTCATTGTATAATTAGTTTTTGGTTTCTTATCCACTGTTTTTTGCTTTAGGTCTTGAAGTTTTTGATGGAAAAAAACACCACTAATGCTCTTCATGGACAAGTCACAATTGGGACCCTTATTTTACAGGTACTTAGTCAGTGGTTGCTTGTGTATTAACTTTTCTTTTGCTACGTACATATATTATTCTTTGGTCACTATTTTACCGATAGAGGCTATAAATGCCAGTAGAGTGTTCTATTAAGTCTTGTCATTTTGCTTAAAGGATTGTGCTGTCGGATTGCTCTTTGCATTGCTTCCAGTTCTGGGTGGCACCTCAGGTGTTTTTCAAGGGGTGCTATCAATGACCAAGCTGTAAGTGTATATCATCTAGAGTCTTTGGATTGAACTGATATTTCCATTAAGCGTCCATTATTGGTAGTTTTTTCTTCTCATTATGGCTCGCCCAAAGGAAATGCATTTTTGTTTTATGTAATGGCATGATTATTAAATGTCCCCTCTACTCCCTTTTAATAATAATTAAACTAGAGCTGTGACTTTGTCCTTTTCTATAATAATTAATCTGGAAAGTTTCTTGCATTATTTTTTTTCACAAAAATAAGCTTAATTAGTTGTCATTTTTCTGAGTTCTATATTAATGATTAGAGAAATTAAAATAGTTAAAATATCACTTTGGCTATTCACATGCGTAGCCAATAAAGCTAGAGCAATAAATATATTAATGATGAGAGAAATTAAAATAGTTAATACTATTAAAATTATTTGAAAAAAAATAAGAGTATGTCTCATTAGTGTTAGGGGTAATTGTGTAAAAATATATAAATTTAAGACAATTTAAAGCTATTATTGAATTAACTAATTTCCATAATCCAGTGAATTAGTTAATTGGGTCTTATAAATAAAATAAAAAGTAGGAAGTTTTTCATATATTTGTACTTAAATTATGTTGTGTAGTTTGAGTCATTAAAAAATATAAAAATGTGGGAAATCTGAAAAAAGAAAATAAAGGAAAAGGGTAAAATTACATTTGGAAGTGTGCTCAAACTAGAAAAACCACTAGTTGATGTTCTAGAGAAGGATAGAGGGGAGTATGTATTAAGGTATTACTGCAACAGTCAAACAATAATGTTATAGAAAATTAATAAATCCTCTAAAGCAAGAAAAGTTACTCTTAGGATTTGGCTTAGGGACTAACTCTGCTCCACTAAAGTTTAATAGACTTTATTTAAACTATATCTCTAGTCAAGGTGGAAACAAACACCACTCCTGAGATTGCCATTAAGGGCAGCCTCCAAAGAGGTCGCTATTAAGGTAGCTTTCCAACATATCCGCTCATGCCCAAAGCTATGGTCTTGAGTTTGACAAATATGCAGGTTGTTTATCCAAACACTGGATCTAGTGTAAACTCTGATTTCATTTTAGAACTTCGACTTTGGGACTTAACACAAATCCCAAAACCACTTTGTAAGCAAAGATTGCCCAAATAAGTTATTTAAGTCATATATCTAGTTGATGTGGGACTGAACACTTGTATCTGCAAGTAAAGCAGCCCTCAAAGAGACTGCAACTAAGGAAAGTTATGGGAGACCTTAATTAAGACAGCATTGTCTAATTTAAGCTGTCGTTTTTAAAGTCAGTAAATGGCAAGAAGATTCTTAGATATATATAATAACAATAGTGATAGGTGCTACATCAGTCACATTCACACTTTCACTGATGTTTTCCCTTATGTTTGGATGGGATGATGGAAGGTTACAGAGTGGAAGAGCAAAGAAAGGAAAAGAAAGAAAGTGAAAATGAGTGGAAAGGGAGGTTTTAGGATTAGGTGGAAGAGTGGATATGAATGAAAAGTGAGATAAACTATTAATAACTATATTTTCTTTTATTTTTTATTTTAATATTATTTTTAATTATTTATCATTATAATTATTAAAATGCTAATATTAATACAATATTTATGACATAATTTATTATATTGAAGACATTATACATACATTAACATGAGATAAAATATTATGTCATATTAGATATATAAAATTTTCATGACACAATAATGTCTGCGATTATGCAACTTTCTTCACCTTTCTCTTCACTTTTGTGCTGAAGGCACAGTTCATGGTTTTTCCTCGAAAATCGTACTATTTGTGCCTCTACCTAAAAGAAAATGTATTCCTTTCTCTTCCACACCCTCTCCCTTACCTTCTTCTGATAAATATTGTGCGTTACTAAACATTTGGTAACCTTTTCTTTTGAGTCATTTTTCCATAAAAATCTCCCGATGTTGTTTTGTTAGTTTTTTCAGCTTGGCACTTTGTCTGTTTTGCATTCAGTGGAAGATTTTATTTAGTCTCTAACCGAGATCTTTATCCAGCATAAGCATAACATTATACACCTTTTGTAATCCAGGTTGGTGACTTTGATCGCTTTCCTCTCTGTTCTGACTATATTGTCTCGCACTTGCCTTCCAATGTTGCTTAAACTGATGATAAGCCTCTCATCACAGGTTCATACTACTATCCCTCTAATAATAAAATCTTACCTGTGGAAGTGGTTACTTATTTTTTCCTTCTCAACAATTTTTGCAGGAATATGTGAAATCAAATTTATAATTATGTTTATTTATTTATTTCCATCTTATGGCTAATTAGCTATACTCTTTTGTTTGACCGTCTTAATGGTTCAATGATAATTGGTAACCTTGTTTGTGCAGACAAATGAACTCTATCAATTGGCGTCTGTGGCATTCTGCTTGCTAGTAGCCTGGGTTTGTTCTCTTCCAAAGTTTTGTGTTTCTATTGAAATGCTTTGTTTTTCATGTGTTTTTATAATAAGCAGAAAAATGTATATAATGTTAGTCAGGGATTCGTTATTATTGTTTCCATTTATTTGATCAATATAATTTGCCTAATAATTGTATGTATTAGAATTCCTTTTTTAGCTTGTACAAATTAAGAATTACATCAATTTGTCTTTAACGGCGTTAATTGAGGACTTATTATTTATAGAAGAAAATACGATGAAAGAGGACAAGCAGCCAGAAATTCTTGACATATATATACTTGTTTATTTGCTATACTACCATATTTTCCCAGGGTGTCATAACTAGTGCTAAATCAAAATCTTTCTACTCGCCGTTTAATGTTGATTCACTGAAAGCATTTGTATTCTGGGTGTCCATTTTCGGCATGGTTAATTGCAACGGTAGATTTGTTTTTGAACCATCGGAAAGGATATAGATGCCTTGTTTAATCCTTGGAATCAGATCATCTAAAAGGAACCTTTGTATGTAGGAAATAAAATTAGTAAGAAACTGATGAAATGAAATGGTTATTTGCCAAAATAGAGGAAAAAATTATCCTTCTTTGTCTCAGCAGAAACTTCGTTATTCATCGTGATTTTGAGTGTTCGGTTGTTTCTTTTTCTTGCTTTTGCATTTAAAGCATTTCAATTTCTCATTTCGCTTGAATTATGCATCTAGGCCTTTTAATTGTCCTCTGATAATATATGCTTGATCTGTTGATTAATCAACTCACTGTTACTTTTATATTTGCAGTGTAGCGATAAGCTGGGACTAAGTCTAGAATTAGGTTCCTTTGCCGCCGGAGTGATGATTGCAACCACTGATCTGGCTCAACATACACTAGAGCAGGTAAGACTACATACAAACTGGAAAATGCTTGTGTGAATACATTCATGGCATTATTTGTATAATTTCCTTCTCAACAATCCGATTCCTATTTGTCAATGAAAATTGACAAATTTGCTGATTATTTCATGAACCTATAATCTGAACTAGAACTCTGTAATATTTGGTGGTAAGATACGTTTATGGAAGAAGTTTGACCTCTTGTTTTTTTATTTTGCAGATTGAACCTATTCGCAATCTTTTTGCTGCTCTTTTCCTTGCCAGCATTGGAATGCTGATTCATGTTCATTTTCTCTGGAACCATGTTGATATTTTGGTAGCATCTGTGATATTGGTGATTGTTATAAAAACAATCATAATTGCATCTGTTGTGAAAGGATTTGGTTACAACAACAAGACTTCAATACTTGTAAGCTTCGTTTCAGAATTTGTAGGTTAGATATTGTTCTTTCCCCCCTCTTACTGATTTAAATACATGAAATCATGAGTGTGTAGGTTGGAATGTCGATGGCACAGATAGGAGAATTTGCTTTTGTTCTTCTAAGTCGTGCTTCAAACCTTCATCTAGTTGAGGTTAGTGACAAGGATTTATCCAACTATGGTAATTAAGTATTCAATTGTTTTATAGATTTCTAAAGTTGACCATAGGATAAAAATGACAGTTATATAGCTAAATTGGTAGAGCTTAGACTGGTGACAGGGCTAGAACTAGAAGTGAATCAAGCTACTCTTAACCTGGTTGTATCTCGATTTAACTACTGAGTTGAAAATTTTGGCAAATGAACCTAGGTTAAGCTTTCACTTGTTTGATTCATTAGCTGAAAAGGCAACTTGATAAATAAATACGTAAACACATTTTAAATAATATTAAAATTATTATTATACTTAATTTAATAAATCTTAGCATTTAATTTTATTCTTGGTTTGACGATATGTAAAAAAAAAAACATTTGTATTAAGTTAGAAATTTGAGCTGAGAATATTCAACATAAAATTTATACAAAGCTCTATGTGTACTTTTTAAGCTTGAGTAGCTTGTGAGCTCTAGATAAGAAAATAGGCTCAATTTCTTATTGATCCAAGGCTAATCTGGGACTAGCTCAATTTATTTTCACTTATACTCGGTAATGTAACTTGAAAATTAAAGCTTAAATTTGAAAGTATTACTGGCTATTATGGATTCTAATATTTGATTAATTTCAGGGTAAATTATATCTGCTGCTTCTTGGGACCACAGCTCTTAGTCTGGTATGAAATTCTTTTCATTTGTTTGAATTGACAGTTATTAGGTTCCATAACTGACCCATTGTTTTCCTAGCTTTTATTTTGTCTTTGATCCATGGTGAATTTTCATGAACCTAATCTATACGAACTTTATTCTGAATGGAAGCTCTTACCTTTTGGCTCATTGGGATTTAAATATTCTGTCTTGGTGAAAGATAAAACAGCCGTATTAGTTTTTGTATTAATTTTTGCCCCCTACTCCTATATGATAATGGACCTTGAAACACAATGATTTTGCCAGCACTCAACTTTACTAATAACACAAGAAATGAATGTTCTTTTATCCAATAACACAATGAATGTTCTTTTATCCAATAACACAAAATGAATGTTCTTTTATCCAATAACACAAAAAATGAGAGTTAGGCAAATTCCGGGCTTACTTTTCTAAGGTTTCCCCAAGTTACATGTACAAGTTTGCAAAGTATCTTTCAGTAAATAACTTGAAATTTAAGGATCATAAATTGTAAGCAGTTTCCATGATTTAACGTCAGTGGCATAACGCTATAGCTATCATTATAAAAGCACTAATAAATAGTTCCGTTTATAATTTCTTTGCCTGTTTCTACAGGTTACAACTCCTCTACTTTTCAAGCTAATTCCTGCCGTAGTGCATCTTGGTGTGCTATTGAGGTGGTTCTGTCCTGACAGTTCAGTGGAGGTAATCACCTATCTATCTTGGAATTGTTTGACTTCTGTTTGTCTGAAAGTCTATACACGTGTTTTCTTTATTCTGACTTTTTGCCTTTGTTGTCCAGATAGGATATACTAAGGTAGATAGCCTCCGCTCAGAGAGTGGTAAGCAGCGGGTAATTTTGATGGACCAAGAATCACATGACTCTTAATCACTGCACAAAGGGATTTCCATTTTTGCATGACCATAGTTTTGACAGGGGTTTTGCAAGTGTTGTTGAACAAAATTAATCTAACTGCAATTTTTCTCAAATCGTGCAACTCCATTGGACAATGGATGCTTGCATACCAAACTAACCAATTACTAATCAAGACAACTCATCTGAACCCCAAAGATGGAAAGAACAGGGGAGAGGAATGATAAAATATTGAAAGGGAGAGGACCCCATAAAAGATTGAAAGAAACTCACAAGATGGACAAATGAAGGTACGTGGAAGACATTCTTTCCAGAACTCCAATTTACATTTTTTTTTTAAATTTTGGCTGGAAGTGCTTAAAAATGTAAGATATGGTTTATAATTTGAATAGTCACTGTCCTTATTTCTGTAAGCGTAGTTTTAATGTATCAAAAGTTTCCTTTCTAGCCTCTAGGCCATCAGTTGCATGGCTGGGCTTTGTATATCTTTTAGGCAAGTACGCATTTGTGCTTTGAACAAATCAATTGATATGTGTAAGTGTGAATAAATTATAATAGATGTCATGTATCAACTTTTCTGTTGGTGATTGGAGTATGCTGATTGTGCTGCTTCCATGCTTCTTTGTCAATCCCTTCCTATATTCATTTCGTTTATCAAGAATTAATGCCCCGGGTTTTGCTTGCAATATTAACTTTCAGAAACCGAGTTAAATTTGGAAATTGAAATCTTCGTCGAAAGCAAGAATTATTTTGATTGAGATTGTATTCTTTGTTCTGGATGTGCAGAAGGTTATTATTGTATAAATAGATAGCTTACAGTTTTTTGAACACCATGTAAGGAATATGCGGCTGTGCTACACGGTGAGTTGTTGGAGGCGAGGGCCCCAAAGTTGTAGGCAGAAGAGGATGGTGTATAACATTTACGCATCGATTGTTTAATAGGTGCGAAATTGTTTTAATTTAATTATAGCTCTCAAGTTTCAGTCATAGGCAAGCTGGTGTGTTAAAATAGCCAGAGAAATTGGTCAAGATCTCTAGTATTCTTTTTTTATTCAAGCAAGATCTTCTTTACTTGAAGATACTTTTGATCTATAAAAAATATGAATTCTTAGATGTTTATAAGTAGAAATTATGCATAGGAAGCACTTGGAATAATTTATTTAAATTAAAGGAAAATGCGTTTTTGATCTTTTTAAAATTTTCAAACATCAGTTCTAAGATCTAATTCAACTGTTATTATTTATTTAAATGACATCATTAATCCATAATAAACTCGTGTGTTTATCTCTTTTTTTTCACTGTTTAGTACCGTGTGCATATGTATATATAATTTTAATATAATATGATAATTATACTAACAAAATATTATTATTTATGTTTATGTAATCAGTATGACTTTAAATTTTAAAAGTTTTTTTAATATTCTAAATGTGAAGTTTTTTAATTTAATAAAATTTTATGAAATTCTTGACACATTTTTCTTCTGAATATATAATTTATTCTTTAAAATACTTTATTTCAGTTTCTTTGTATCTGATATGTACATGGAATCTAATTTTCAATTTTTTATATCAATAATTTTTTTCTTCTTTTAATATCATACTGATGAATGATTAAGATACTTCATCATTTGACACTCGAAAATGTCATGATAATTGACACGAAACAAAATTAAGTTAGAACAGAAATTTTTTAGTTTTTCAAATTGGGAAGAATGTTTTCCACGTTTTATTTACCTTTTTAAAGTATTATTTTCGGGAAAGAAGAGATATTTTTAGCTTTTCAGAAATTTGAGAAAATATGTTTCCCAGGTTTAATTTACCTTTAAAATATATATGTGGAAAAGAAAGGAAAATTTTAGTTCTTTTTTGGAATATAAAGATGGAACAGTATATTTTCTCATGTTTGATTTATCTTTAAAAAGTAATATTCTCGACAATGGTTTCTAGCAAAGTTTCTCACTAAAATATTTTTACGTGGAAGTGAGAATCTACGAGCTTAAATAAAAGAATATTTGAAAACTACACTTAAACTATTTAATGTGATAATAAATTAAAAAAATAAAAATAATATATTGTTTTTATTCCAATATTTATACAAATATTTTCAGTAATATGTTTTACTAATTATATAAACTTTATTCATTCCTAATAATTATAATTTTCAAAATTCGTGATTCCAAAAATTGAAAAAAAAAATGCTCTTAGTAAAGTTATTTTTAAAAAGCTTATTTTAAAAATTACTTTATATTAGAAATCATATTTAAAAGATTTGAAAATTAATTTTATTTGAAACAAAAAGGATAAGAACTATTATAGTATAAATATAAATGTATAAATTTTATATTCAAAGTAATTATTCACTGTATTATTTTACACTTTTAAGTCAACTCTATTGAACATAATTTACACAAAGCTGTCGGTATAAATAGTATTAAGATCCTTAATTAAGATATTAATTTTAGGTCCAACAAAATTGATATATATATATATATATATATATATATATATATATATATATATATATATATATATATATTATATATATAGAAAAAAAAATATTATTTATCACATA
>Ga0099825_1004811_pt1 | contig 17588 bp, 12 predicted proteins | sample SiratroredBW_FD_76838 | JGI IMG/M metagenome (GOLD analysis project Ga0099825, IMG submission 76838) | Root nodule microbial communities of legume samples collected from California, USA - Siratro red BW | ecosystem: Host-associated > Plants > Roots > Nodule | place: USA: California | collected...
ATTTTCTCTCCAAATCTGTGTGAAATGCTTGAAGTTGTGAAATTTAACTTAAGGATTTTTCCTTCATCTGTTAGGTCTGGCCTTGTTGGAAATCAAAAGTGCTTTTAATGATACTAAGAATGTGCTGAGCAACTGGCAAGAGTTTGATGAGACTCATTGTGGATGGACTGGTATCTCTTGTCACCCTGGCGATGAGCAAAGGGTTCGCACAATGTATGCAAACATCACATGCACTTCATTCTGTTACCTTTCTTTTTCCACTTTCTCAGCTGAGTATGACATCTTGTGTTTTGTTCTTCAGAAATCTGCCATACATGCAACTTGGAGGAATTTTATCTCCCAGCATTGGTAAACTCAGTAAACTACAAAGATTGTAAGTAGAAAACACATTTTTCCCTCCACCATTGGTAAACTGGCACCCGAAACTTTTTTTAATTTTTCATTCCATTCAATGGCTTGTAATGAAACAGGGCACTTCATCAGAACAGCTTGCATGGAACCATTCCTAATGAACTTACAAATTGTACTGACTTAAGAGCTCTGTAAGTGAAATGGTTCACTTCTAGAGAAGTATTTATCAATTTCCTAAAAGTTTTGCTGCTTTGTGTTATGCTGATGGTAATGCGTCTTATCTGATTGTATAAAAAGGTACTTGAGGGGTAATTTTTTTCAAGGAGGCATACCGTCAAACATTGGAAATCTTTCATTCTTAAATATACTGTAATTCCTATTCCCTTGCTTTTGTCACTATTCCTTTATGATTCTTTGAACTTGTTTCTAGATTTTGTTTTTGGATTTTGTTTCTCAGCTGCATTTTAGTTTATTTGCAATTTAATTCATAGTCTAAATACAGGGATTTGTCAAGTAACTCGTTAAAAGGTGCTATACCTTCCTCTATTGGCCGTCTCTCACATTTGCAAATTCTGTAAGTCAGTATAGCCTAAACATCTCTTTAACAATGGTATTCATAACTTTGTGATTCATTTTATACTGACCCTCCTTGTCTTAGGAACTTGTCTACCAATTTCTTTTCTGGTGAAATTCCTGACATTGGAGTACTAAGCACCTTTGGCAACAGCTCGTATGTATTCTTTCCTTATGGTAGTTTAGATTATTTGTTGTAACATGTGAGTGGTGAAAATTGTGTGTCAAAGATGGAAGTCAATATTACTTTTGATCTCTGAACTTCTACTCTCTATCTTTTAATATGTAAGGTAAAAAAGAAGTCATTTTGTGTTTTTAAGTTTTCTTGGTTGTTGGAGTTAGTTAATGCGATTGCAGACAGCAGCTAATTGTTCTGACTGGACATAAATAATGCGAACTCACTTTTCATTAACACTACTAATTTTGAATTTCTTGTTTTCTCTATATCAATCCTTATGTTAATGTATTGGCAATATGAGCAGCAAGTTGGTTTTATTATATCTGTACTTTCTGTACTTTAGCATTGACAAATTCATTGCATGTAAATAGGTTCAATGGAAATGTAGATCTTTGTGGGCGTCAAGTCCAAAAGCCATGTCGGACATCATTTGGTTTTCCTGTGGTGCTGCCCCATGCTGAAAGTGATGAAGCTGCAGGCAAGTCACACCTTGGATTTGATTTTTCTAAATACTATCTAATTTACTCGATTTAGAACTACTATACATATTAAAGAATTATGGTCACTGTTTTGTATGATAATCCTTATCACTTCAATATATGCAGTCCCAGCCAAAAGGTCTTCACATTACATGAAGGGGGTGCTAATTGGTGCAATGGCAATTATGGGTCTCGCACTTGTCATGATCCTTTCATTCCTCTGGACTCGTTTGTTATCAAAGAAGGAACGAGCTGCAAAGAAATACACGGAAGTCAAGAAACAAGTTGATCCAGGAACAAGTAAGAAGAGTGGTGTTTCAAATTTGACATTCTCCTGTAACTACTAGAAGGAAAAAAGGAAAGACAATTTCCTCTTTATTTATAAATGCTGACATAATCTTTAACAGGCACAAAACTTATTACTTTCCATGGTGACCTGCCATACACATCATCTGAGATCATAGAGAAGTTGGAGTCTCTAGATGAAGAGCATATAGTAGGATCAGGAGGGTATGGTACTGTTTACCGAATGGTGATGAATGATTGTGGTACATTTGCTGTTAAACGGATTGAACGAAGTTGTGAAGGGTCTGATCAAGTGTTTGAAAGGGAACTAGAGATCTTAGGGAGCATCAAGCACATAAATCTAGTAAACATGCGTGGTTACTGCAGACTTCCTTCTTCAAGACTCCTCCTTATCTATGACTATTTGGCCTTTGGCAGCTTAGATGATCTCTTGCATGGTATGATTCATTTTAATATTCACTGAACTGTAAAAGAGTCTGTTTTCCTATGACAGATGAGAAATATTTTCTTGAAATTGTACAACAATCAGTATATTATCAAGGCGGTAAATTTTATTAAATCTATTGTATATTTGTGATGACTCCTCCTGTAGCTGTGCAATTTTCTAATAGTTCAGCAATACTTTCTTCAGAAAATACTCAACAAAGACGACTACTGAACTGGAGTGATCGCCTGAAGATAGCTCTTGGTTCTGCCCGGGGTTTGGCTTACTTGCACCATGAATGCAGCCCAGAAATTGTTCACCGTAACATAAAATCTAGCAACATACTCCTTGATGAAAACATGGAGCCACACATATCTGATTTTGGCCTCGCAAAGCTTTTGGTCGATGAAGAGGCCCATGTTACCACAGTGGTAGCTGGCACATTTGGGTATTTGGCACCAGGTATGTCTTTAGTACTTCTGGATACTTGCAGGTGGCCTGGTTATCCTTTGTTTTGGGCTTTTGGGTTCAAAGTAACCATATTCCATTTCATTCTTCAAATATTTTCAATTGACCTATGCCAAATGTGATGAAAGAGTCCCGAATGACATGCTAGATGATTATTTCTAATGTATAGCATGTATTAATTGGCCAAATGCTAATAAATGCTTGGGATACTATTCAAGCATTCGTCAAGTAGTACCGTAACAAGACCCTAGTAATTATTCAATAGTGTATTAAGTGATTTTTCTAAATATAAAAAGGTAAACTAGTGATTGAGTGGTGGTTTATTATTTACGTGTCAACCAGAATATCTACAAAGTGGAAGAGCAACTGAGAAGTCAGATGTGTATAGCTTTGGAGTTCTATTACTGGAACTTGTAACTGGAAAGAGGCCAACAGATCCTTCCTTTGTAAAAAGAGGTTTAAATGTGGTTGGTTGGGTAAGCTTTTTAACTCTCAATGCAAACCACTGGTAACACAGGAAAGTTTTAGGAACATAATATACTAAGCTTTAGGAAATTCTTTGCAGGTGAACACATTACTGAGAGATAACAGATTGGAAGACGTGGTGGACAAAAGATGCAGTGATGCAGATGCAGGAACCCTTGAAGTAATTCTTGAGCTAGCAGAAAGATGCACAGATGGAAATGCCGATGATCGTCCGTCAATGAACCAGGTGTTACAGCTGCTGGAACAAGAGGTTATGTCTCCTTGTGCAAGCGAGTTTTATGAGTCTCAGTCAGATCACTGATGACAAAATCCAATTATGGATGTCGTTGCTATTTCCACTGCACCATTTCTGTGTGTCCCTTTTCCTTTGTGTGGCATTCTAGATTACTTTGTCTCAAATGTGAATAGATTTGTCAATTATCTGAAACACTTGTTGTCCCTTCAAGAACTAAAGGGACAACTTAGATATTGCAGTGGGTTTTTGTATTTGGAATGACCTCCATTCTAGCTATATGAAATGTTATCACTTTCTCATACAATTTTGGCCAATTAGGCATTCTTAAAGGTGAGTTTTTTGGTCAACTATTTCCGCAGACCATTAACCGGCAAAGTTAGTTTACCTGTGCCCAAAAGGAGGCCAGAATAGTTTCATTTCATATGCGTTATTATCGTCTGTATGGTTATGAAATGCCTAATAATTTTTTTTCCTAAACAAACTCGAAAAACACAACTATGAGAACTGTTTGATCCCTAGTTTCCGAACATTATGGTTACGTCACAACTGTCTATCAATGTACACCAAACTTGAATCTCTACTTAAATTCATTTCACCACTTCCTAACTTTTTCGCCTAATGTGCAGATTGATAGAAAGTCCGTTCCTAAGTAGGTCACCAATTTTTAATCTTTCATATGATTGAATGAATCGAATTCCGAGCTTATCATTATTTTCAGTTTAGTTTTCTTGAACTGTTAGTATAATAATTTACTTGGTCAACTAATTAGTAACTAAAAATCATCATATATATGATAGCAAAAGTAATTATTGCAAAAATTGGCATTCTTACTATAAACATTTTATTTTTAGACTATGGTATAAAACATCTTTAAACTTAATCTTTCAAATTAATTTTTATTTTTGAATTAAAGGCCTAGGAGTACATAATAAAAAGACTAATGATTTCGAAGCAAGAAAAAAAGAATCTGAAAGTTGGGCTTAAAAAAAAACCCAAGTAGAGGTTGGGTGAGGTACCAGTGGTGGTGGATGAGATAAGATTTTGTCTTGTTTCGCTGTCTTCTATTATGTGGGGTGTGCAATGCAAAGTCATAGGTAGTTAGAGCATCGAAATTAAAGTAATAAGGAAACAAAGGAAAAGGTAGTTTATTTAGTAGCTTGGATGTTCGTAACGGGCGTCCTTTGGGTCTCTTCAAAGGCTTGTTCATTTTTCAACTCTCAACGGCCGTCGCTTTTCCACGATCCTGACCTCACCCTCTCTGTTATTTGATAGAGGGTCTTTGAGAATCTAAGCGATCAATCCAAAGGTGAAGACTTGAGAGATGAGTCAAATGTCTTCTGGAATTGCTGGTGTTGGCAATGTTGGCACCAATTATATGCTCCCATTATCGTTACCTTCATCATCTTCATTTGCTTCTTTGTGTTTTAACACCACCATCATACGCAAGGGAGTAGTGTTGGATCATTGGGCAGGTAGTAACTGTAATCATAAAGAAATTCGAAAAGGAAGGAAAAGAGGACATGGGATTGTGGCATCTAGCAACGTTGCTTCTCCATCTATATGGGATGATTGGAAGCCTCTCAAAGCCCCTTCCACTCCTTCCCTCAGTGACATTCTTTGGCCCTCTGCTGGTTAGTTTCTTTCCCATCTCTCTCTTGTTTGTTTTCAGGAAATTCGAAGTCATAATTTAAATGGAACCACCCACTATAGGATCTTCCTAACTATACCAATTAGATTTGATGCAATCTCGTAATTTACATAAATCTGACAGCTTTAAATGTTTCTCCTTTTAATTAAAAAAAAAATTCAACAGGGGCATTTGCGGCAATGGCAGTATTGGGAAAGCTGGATCAGTTATTGGCACCAAAAGGACTCTCAATTGCATTTGCACCATTTGGGGCTGTTTCCACTGTCCTCTTTGCCACACCCACTGCCCCTTCTGCCAGGGTATAACTTGCTTAACCAATTCAATGCACTGTGTGTCTAAGTTTTTATATGCTATTGGACATTGTCAACCATCACAAATGTTCATTTTTTACTGATTATAAGAGAAAAACAATTTATCAGAATCTTGCTTATTCACCTAGTTGTTAGAGTCATATGTTTAGACTGATAGTGGTCATTGTAAAAAAGAATAAGACTTATACCCTTGGTTCTTAGCATGCTGTTGCTATTCATATCTTCAGACAAATTCTTTACTTCAGAACTAAATAATCCACATGTGATTATGCAGAAATACAGCATGTTCATGGCTCAAATAGGTTGTGCCGCAATTGGTGTTTTGGCATTGACAATATTTGGGCCCGGATGGCTGGCCAGGAGTGCTAGTATTGCAGCATCGGTTGCTTATATGATTTGCACCAACTCCGTTCACCCTCCAGGTATTTTTTTCTTCAATGTTATTTTGTTGTCGTTTGAATAAACTCATTAAGCTTCCAAATTTTCTTGTTAACTTTATTTCAATGATACATGTAGCTGCTAGTATGCCATTGCTTTTCATTGATGGTCCAAAGTTCCATCACTTGAATTTCTGGTATGCTTTGTATCCCGGGGCTGTGGCATGCATTCTACTTAGTTTGGTGGTAAGGAATCTATTGTTACTTGACACATACATTACTGCCGAATGAATTATTCATTGCAAAAGTTTGCTAATTGGAAGACCCCAAATGGTTTTTCAGCAAGAGGTGGTTATATACTTGAAGAAAAATTTCAAATTTTGACCGCTGCTCTGCACACTGATACATCTCTTCTGCTGTCTCTTCTATTTAATTTCCCGAAGGGCCAAGAAGAACATTCTTTGATCAGAATCATAATTGTAAGTAGAGAGAATCCTCAAACCAAAATCAACTTGTGCTGGATTTTTCTTCGTGAGGCAAGTCCAAAAGTGGAAATTAGATGGATCTTCTCTGTTGCAGCATGGTATTGGTCTTGCAATGTGTTCATGGAGTGTATTTGATCCGAAAAGTATTTGACTTGTAAACATTGCATATCAAATTGTACCTCCTGTATTAGACAGTCCAAAGCCTAGAGCATGCATATACATATCTAAAAGTGATCTAAATCATGAAAAGCCGGAACAAAGTGCAGTAAAATAGTGAGAAATAAGTGAATAACACAGTACATTATCTAAAAGCATCGCCTGTTGCATCAATCAATGCCTGCAAATTTATTTGATATCTTTGCCAAGGAAGCCAGTGATTGGGCCAGAATGGGAACTCCTAATACAAAAGTTGCTCCAATAATGTTAATGTCATGTAATCCATCCTTATCTAACATCTTCATACCTAATGACTTCCTTGTGGGCTTAATGTGAACCCACATGTGTGATAGTGCACAGCTCAACTTTCACTAGAAAAAAAAAAAAACATTACAAAAGATTATTCGTACCCATTGTGAACACTCCCTGTGTTTTTTTGTACTTGTTGTCAGGGAAATAATTCCCATTTCATTTTTTCAAAGTGATTTTGAAATAAACTAACTTATGAAATAAGGTATTCTAAACTTGTACTTGTAAAGGAATGATGTAAAGTGCTAGTGAAACATGTATAATTAAAAGGAAAAACTGTGTATGAAATATTAGATTAAATTAAAATTCAATGACAGTGTAAAGATTATTTACACTATCATCCAATTATTTGTTTTTTAATAATTACTTTAAAAATTATATGTAAAATATAGTTTCTAATGAATGAAGTAATATTTTTACTAATAATATATTGAAAGACCTAATCACCTTTCCTATCTCTATATTGCAATTGTGCAATTTACTCCTAAATATCCAATTATGTGAATTTAAAGACTTAAATCACATATTGGAATTGAAGGAAGACTTGCTTTGTAGAATTGAAATTCAAGAACCATAATACAATTAATCCTATATGAAAATTAAAGTGTAAAAAGTGAATTTTGATAAAATGTAGATGTGAATATAAATGATTGGATTGGCTAATATGAAATGGAACCCAGCATCCTGTTCCAATCTTTATCCGATACCCGTGCAATTTGAACAGAAGCAAAGCAGAAGAAGAAAAAGAGTTGAATGAAAAAGCTGAAGGGTCCACAAACAAGAACCCACTAACCCAACTACAGCAGCCGTGGCATGGTCTCCTAAAAGTTGAAACACAAGACACATAAACTCCCTTTTATTTTATAAGGGGCACCACAGTGGAGCATATTGAATTAGAAAATGGTTGTTGATTCTGTTCTGTTGCATAGGAATGGGTGGTTGGTGTTAAGGTTCATGAACACGCTATCAGATTCTGTATTGTAATGTGCCAATTCTGATGCAACCTTGTTCAAGTGGGATCTTAAACATCACCAATTCACTTCCTTTTTTATACAAAAAATACTCTATTAGTGAGTGGGTCATAATTCTGCAACACTCCTATCTCAAATAGCAATATCACAGTCCTTGTTAATTAGGTCAATAAATCCAATCATTAACTAGGGTCTCATTTCTCAAGTGAATTTTGTCTCTTCAACGACTTCTTGGCCACACTACTTCTTCATCTATACGCATTCTTTAGTTTGTCCAAACCAGAAATGAAAGGGGAAAATAGGGGGAAATCACAGAGCTCTGTTAATGCGATGCATGAGATGATGCATGAACATGAACTCTGATGTTAATGGATAGAGTTTGGGTTGAGTGTTATATTATTTCTCTTTTTCTTTTCTTTATCTTGAGTTTGGTTCAGTGTTCAGGTGAATCAATTTTGCTAGTGAGCATTTGTTAACCAATTTTAATTAGTTATAATTCATTATAGTAATTTATGTAAGAATTGGATAGTATTCAACTTTAACTCTAAATTTTACCTTAAAAATAAAAAAATTAACAGAAAAGATCACAAATTTAATATTTTAAAGATTTTAAATTGAAAGTAGTATAAATATATATATATATATTTTGACATTTTCTTAGTGATTGTGCATGGAATTAGTAGATAAGTTAAACATTATGTAACTGTAATATTATAATCACGATTTACTTATATTTTTTAAAATTACAGAGAGCAAACAAGTTATTTCATGAGAAAAAATTTTAAGTAGTGTTACTCTATCACTATCTCTTCATAATGCATTTTATTAGTCCAACATTAAAAAGTTATTATAAGATTAAGTCTTCAAAATTTATACATTTTCAAAACTAGTTGATGCTTTATTAAATAAAGCTATATTATAATGTATAGTGTACTTTTTAAAGATATGATTAAAATATTGACTATATGTTTTCAAATTTATTCGTTTAACAGATTTGATTACAAAACTCCAATGTTAACGGTCACATAAAAAATATATAATATGAGAATAAAAAAATATTATTAGCTTTACAAGTTGCTGGAGCATGCGAGAAAATAAAGTTACGGTGAGAAATTATTATTGGTTTTTTTTCTTGTTGATTTTCATTTACTATCTGTTTTGCTGAATTTTAACATTCACCTATTTAAACCTTCCTTCCTTTTTTAGACATAGACAGGTATTTCTGCTTTAGAAACCAAAGTACTGTGTAAAAAAATTAAATATAAAATTGAAAATCCCACATGCAATGAAAAGAAAAGAAGTAAATATCCATAAATTTATTTTTTTAATTTTTAGATTTTTCAGCCTGTTGTAAACCGATAATTTAATGAAGCAATATAAAAAATATGGTTAACTTTTTCATTTGTTCACATCATTTATCATTTGATCATACTCATAATTTACACAAACATTCAAAAGCATACTTAGAAAGCTAAAACTTTTTGAAGATTACTGTTATGTCGAGAAAGCATAATTATTACATTTCTAATTACTACTTAGTGATATAAATATATTAACTTTGTTTTCTAATTTATATTGTTTATTTGATATTTTGCACATTCTAACTATTTTGAGATACTTTTACTGGATATATTTTCTAATTCCAGAATAATCTTAAAAAGCATCAATGTTTTAAAGTTGGAAAAAAAAATCAAAGGTCATTTTTTTTATGATTAAACTCGAGAAGTCAAATCATGAGGTTTTTTTTTTACAGTTCTGGTGTAAATTTACACGCTTTTTTTTATGAATCTGAATAAATTATGAGTTTACTTAAAAAGAAAACTTGTCTTATTCAAAAATTTATGTTATCAAGCGAGTTAGTAATTTTTTTTTTCACGTTAACATTAAGATCGTGCTAGGAAGCACAATATTCATACTTTTTTTTTCTACGGAGAGATGTAATTATTTTCAAACTTGTCCAAATCTGTAAAAGAAGGTGCAAATTTGCACCACAATTGTAAAAAAACCCAAGTTTTTGCCTTGCTCATAATATGCACAACTAAGACGATAGTATGGCAGCACGTATCCCCGGTTTAGTCTTATTGCTCGGTTGCAATTTGTGGCTGTGATACTAGTATAAGCCATCAAGTCATAAAACCAAATTGGTGGATGCTAAAATAGACAACACCTTATTCATGTCCATTGCCTTTTTCTTCTTCTTTTATTGTAGAGTGTGGTTTCTTTCTTACTCAACCATGTCTATTGATGTCAATCCAAGAAGATTTTCTGCATATAACTCAATTTTGGACAAGATGCTTGGAAGATTATCTTTTTCGATATAGAAAACACTTATTTTCACTCTCTTAAATTGGATACTTTCTTCCATTCCTATGTTTCTTTTATCTCTATTCTAAAGCACCTATAATGGTTGTAAAATCATTTGTAGGTATCCAGGAAATTTTTTTGACGGGGACGAGAGGAGGAAAGAAGAATAACAAGATAAAAATTGTTAAAAACAATTAACAATACTATATATTATTTTGATATAGTAAAATGTCATATTTTTGTAACTACACTAACTCGTAATAAAAAAACTAAATTCTTGGTTTTGGTTTGGTTTTTGTTGTGTTATGTAAAGAAAAATTGAAGGAGGAGAGTGGTAAGAGGACACTGTCATGAAGTACTGGCAAACAGCCTTACAATGGGTCCAACGAAAGCAACCCAACATATACGTCTAATCTCCTGTCATGTTTAAGGTTAAAAAGTGGCCAATATTTTTAAACATTATTTGTTATTATTATTATTATCGCTCAGAAACTTTGTTTCGTGTTGTGTTAAATTTGTTTCCCAGAAATCATTATACTTGTTCAGTTTCTGGGAAGAGTCTATGTAAAGAATAATTTATTTTATGAAAATGAGAATATATATACATTATAAGAAAATAAAATACAATTAATTGTTATTTAAATAGTTGAAATTTAAATTTTTAAATTTTTAAATGCTTCATCCGTCTTGTCTTTTGGTACCACTTGGAACTCTTGGCGACCATGACATGACTACTTTCTTTCCCTATGCGCAATGTCTCCCTAATCTTCCTGAAAATGCTAGTTTAAATTTTTGAATGATTGGGTTCAGATTTTAACTCTGCATTCCTAGCGTTTCATCTTCAATAATCAATCATCTCACACTTATTCCATAAAATAAAACAAAAAATGTGCCATAAATCAATGCCAGTGCTGTCGCTCCTGGCCCTCTGTCTTGTCATTTCTTTTGATTCCTTCATATTTTTTCGCAATATTTTCTATACATTATCCATCTACCCTTTTTTATAAACCTAACCTATTTTAAAATGTTGCCAATTAAATTTATCATTTTCAGAACCAGATCTGTTTATAAAATAAATAAATGAGCTTATGTACGACCGTACCCAACACTAAATCATGAACCAACATGGTGTGTTCATCAGCTGACACTGAATCGTTATAATGGAGCAGCATAATTTTACTAACTTTTTCTATTTCCATAACATTTTCTTTTCATTTATAAAGTTTTAGCATGAAATTTTCTTTAAAAGGATCAATCAAATACTAATAATTAGTACTTTAAATTTTAGAGAAATGTATTAAATTTGCACACTTTATCTTTGTATTAACAAAGGCTTATTAACGATGCTTATCTTTTGGGTGTAAGTTTATATAATAATATGGGAGATTTTTTACGTGGTGGGTTCATAGAGAATCGCAGAGTACAAGGCACGTGGCAGATAGGTCAACGTCGGGTGGGGCCCAGCATGATGTGTAGATTCCAGTGCGGAGTTTGCACAAGCCATTTGGTGTGGCTGCTCTTAATCTGGCTCGCACCTCTTGATTTTCCTCTTTTTTTTTTTTGACCGAAGAGGAGAGAAAAAAAAAAGAGGTGGCAGGTGGTGGCATGGTGGCCGTACACGTGGCAGAATCTGGATGAAGTGTGGTGGGGGTTGACCGGTTGGTAGGAAAGCGTTTTGAGAAGGCAGGGCATGTGGCAGCTTGTGAATGGATCTTTCATGACACGCCGTAAAGCATGGACCTTTCCTCACGCAATTTCCTTCCAAATATTACTCAATTAAATTAAATTAAATTAAATTAAATTAAATTCGTAATTAACACTAGAGATGAATGTGAACAACATGTTGACCCTTATCACAGCCATTCTCAGCCACCAATTTCAATTATTCTACCATTAAGGTCCTCTTCTCTCCTTTGTTACTTAGTATTAATAATAATCATGTTTAACATCATCATCATCATCGACCCTAGTTTTTTAGGGTTTTGTTTTACAACCCAAGTATTACAAATACTCCCAATAAAAAATTAGGAACAGTAAAAGAGATGAAAGATTAAGACACATGTTCATGCCTTACTATAAACACCATTTTTTCTTTCTCTAAATTTTCCTGTTTATCACTTTGGCTCATAATCATCCATCTCTTGTTATTCTTTAAAAATTCAGCTTATACATGTGACTGATGTTTAATATTTGAATCGGGATTATAGTATTTTTACTTTATTTCATTATTTTTTCTTGCTTTATAGGCAAGAGATTCTACACTTATCTTCAATTTTACTTTATTTTTAAAGTAGACTTTTAATATATTTCATAAAAGATAATCACACTTAAGTATGAATATTTATGTTGCAATTAACTAATGAAAATATAAATGATGTCGCGTGTGTATGTAAGTACGTATATTGTTTATAAACATTCCAAATAAAATCACTTCTATTCACTGTATCTGAAATTAAAATCTTCCTTAAAAGTAGTTGCACATGGATTATGTGAATTAATTACTGTATTATTTGCTTATCTGTTTTTTCCTTTGGAATAGACATGCATACTCTTGTTATGTGACAAAATTCATTTTTTTCCTCGAAGTATTTAATGTGGTTAAATATTTGTTCTATCTCTGATTAAGTAAAATTAATTCTCAGTAACTTAATCGACGTCATAGCTCATTTTGATAACTTAATATTTTCTATTTACAAAAAGATATACAATATTAAAGATATGTAATAAAATTATTAACGTTTATTTCTTTTATCATTTCACTTTTCCATTGAAACATTAATCTTTATGCTAAACATTGCATAAATAATCATCTACCTATTAATTTAGATAAAATTAATTCATGCGATGTCTTATTTAGGTTTAAATAAAGAGAAATAAAAAAGAAATAAATTAAGAAAATGTAGCATTAGTTCTTCCCTAAATCTACATATTAGATGATGCATTAATTATCCTAATAAGAATGTAGTTGATATGACCGATCAGTTGAAATATCACTCAATTAAGAGCCTAAGGAAACTCGTCCACTTAAGTCATATATCACTGGATACATGAACAGACTAATCCTAAAAACATATCTATTTTGACATAATCATTTCCTCGAACATATTTTGGGGCCAAATCCCATAAATGCATTGTACCTTGATACACAAAGCTACTACTCCTAAAAAGCGGGTGCGTATTAACCCTTCTTTGATTTATATATAAATAATTGCATCAATAGTTCAATGAAGGTTTTAGCTTAAGTTTCTCAAGCCATATAGTTAGAACAAAAAAAAAAAATCAATGAAAGAAAAATTTATTTTTTTGTTATTTTTGTAAAATAAAAATAAGTGAGAAATATTATTTTAGGATGGTGTAGTTTAATTATTTGATAAAAAAATTAAATTATTTAATAGTATAATACTTATACTCCTTGATTTATGCTACAGCACAATACAAACATTCAGAGATAAATAATAATTTTTATTTTCATTTTTTTATGGTCTTAAATTATCTCTCGTAGATATCTAACTACCAACTTTAATTTTCCTCCGCTCCATTGTACGATCATCCCACTAAATTAGACCAAAGAAATGATCACCTCAATGTAAATATTCCTCTTCTTGGAAAAAAAAAATCCCACTCTCTTATAATTTTCGAAGACAAGAATAAATGAATATTTATATTACTATAAAATTTCATATCCCAAAAGGAGTAGGTTTCCTGTTTTAATAATTTACTCAGGTAAGAAGGAAGGAAAAAAAAACGTTACAGGTGAAATATAAATTATTAATTACTACGAATAGGTACAAAATTCTCCACAAAAGGAAAAACTTCCAAATACGTGGTGTTCTCTTTGGTATTAAAGAAATGTTCCAAGATGCCAAGGTTCTCACAGATGTTCTTGAGATCATGAGTAAAGAGTAAACGAGAAGAGAAGTCGGTGATCCTCGTTGAACGAATAGCCAGACATTTTTGCCCAAGTCACAACGAAAGTGACACTCCTTCTGTCACAAAACTTAAATGCTCTGAACTTGGAAAATTGGAAACAATTGCAAAGGTGCAGGCAAGTCAACTTTGACATGCAGGGTTGCTTACAAATCCAAACAACAGGGACCCAGAACTCCACAACCCAAGGGAAGAAGAATCATACTCATACTTCACACTAAACACTATTTTTGGATTTCTTATTATAATTTTGTCTGTCCCATTTCTTCAGCTTTTCAATTTAAATTTCTTCATTAAACTAAATCCAGAATTACATTCTCAACAGGAAAGCATGCATTATTTAATTACATTGGAACCAACAGCTTCATTACAAGTAAACAAAATGCGGCAAAAACCACCATCTCTATCCTAATAAAGCTATAGTGATTGATCTGACTTATTGCCCATTTATAAAGTCTTGACTAAAAGTGCAAATACTAAATAAACACTACACACAGCACAGACACACAAAGATGGGAGAAAACTTAGTACTCCCAGGTCCAAAGGGCATGATCTTCCTCCGAGAATCCAAAATTACAAGAACTTTCTGTGGGGTCGGAGTAATCCGCATCTTCAAGTTTCGGAAAGAGGTACGAAGGGTACAGACTCTTGCTGAGGTTGTCTTCTTCATCTTGTGACATGTCTGATTGATCAGGCTCAAACACATAAGAAGAATCGCCATGCTCTGGCACCGCTGAGTGAACTCCATCCGTGTAATGCGGGCTATCGGAGTCCAAAATGTCACTCCTCGCTGAACTGATATCTTCCTGTTTGCAACCCCCAACAACGCAAGACACTTTCGATCCTTCACCCTCCGAAACTGAATCAAGTATAGGTCTTTGGGGTGCTTGATCCTGTCCCTGCAAACCCTTTGTTCCTCTTTCACTCTGCTTCAACTGCCCCTCTTCTTTCTCTCTTGCAAGCAACTTCTCACTCAGCTGCGCCACCTGATTTAACCAAAACGTCACACACCCAGAAGAGAAAGTCATCAAATTGTATCAATACACGAATAAAGGAACATTAACTTATGGACAAAAATCAAACTTCAATTTCCATATAAAAATAGTTGAAGAAAAATACTCAATGGATCTGAATTGAGTTCTGGGTTTAATTACCTCAGATTTCAACTTGTCTTTCTCCTTGAGGAGGTTTTCGTAGTTGGCCTTGAGACTCTCGAAGCTCTCATGCAGAATCTCGTAATCCTTCTCGAGCTGTTTGGTCTTCCAGCGAGCACGACGATTCTGGAACCAAATAGCGACTTGTCGCGGCTGAAGACCGAGGTCTTTGGCTAACTTGGTTTTTCTCTCGGGTTCAAGCTTGTTCTCTTCCTCGAAGCTCTTCTCGAGGAACTGAACCTGGTTGGCAGAGAGACGGCGCTTCTTCTCAGGCTGATGAAAGTACTCGTCCATGCACTCATCTCCATTCTCGTCTATATCAAACGCGCGGAAGAAGGAGCCGTTACACCCCTTCCCTCCTTCTCCTTCGAAACTCATCATGGATCTCGAACCTGAATCAGATAGCAAAAAGTCAAACACACCGTCGATTAGTTAAACTGTGATCAGAGGTGAAAATTAAGGAGAGAGGGTAGTTAGTTATTACTGACCAAGAAAAGGAGCAGTGGAAGAAGAGAGGAAGAGAGAATCGAGAGGTTGGGAAGAAGGAGGAGGAGCGGTTTGGTTGCGAAGAAAGGTAGTGATGTCGGAAAAGGGCCTTCCAGCCGCCATGTGAGGAAGCGTTGGTTACTCCGACCAAGTTGGATCTCAAGGTGCCATGAAAGAAGGTGAGTAAGGGAGTTGAATAATTGAAAAGAGGATCTAAGACTTGTGGCGGAAGAAGCTGGTGATGATGATTTCGGTGATGTGCGAGGTGTGGGAACAGCGGCAGGGCATACCCATCACTCAGAACACCAACAACGACGAGAGAGGCCAATCCAACACCACAACGGAAGAGAGAATCCTCAACACAGAGAGAGAGAGAGAGAGAGAAAAAAAGAGTGACAGAAGCGGTGGCTATGTTTGTTTTCCTTTGGCGTATGGAAAAGAGAACAGCTTGGTTTATAATAAGAGCCTTAGATGGAAAGTGTGGACTTACAATCATGCCCTTTCGCTAAGTCACTACAATAAGGATTTCCAACTAGGGATGTCTTTGGAACTAGATTTTCTTGATAGATCTTAAAAATTGAAACATTTTTAATTTAAATAATATATGTTCGAACTAATAACTTAAGTTGTAAAAAATTAAACTGTAAATAAAAAAATGAAAAATGAAATTTTTATATGACGTCACTTGTTGAAACAAAACCTAATTAAAGTAAAAACTGGAGATGGTATTAATGGTTTTTCCTACCAACCTTTGTTTCTGATATTTGTTTTCTCCCCTCTCTCCATGGGTAGATGAGACCACGTGAGTTTCTGTGGGAAAGCCTCTCCCTCCTTAATTACCCTCACTTAAATATAAGAAAAAAAACAAGCAATTTTATCTTTAATATTATTTAATCTCGCAAATTTCAACCATTTTTTTTAAATCTAATATCACAAATAAGAAGACTGGGAAGGAAGAAAATCGCTAGTGCATAAAAATTTTAAAATATATCAAATAAAGTAAAATTTTATTTGTTTATTTATATATAAATTTATCCTGTACGAAGAGTTTTGTTCATTATTAAATTTGGAGAAGTGCTGTTTTTCTTATTTTCCAGCAATGAATTTCAGAGTTTTTTGCTGGCAAATTTCAACTGCCACTGATTGGCATTGATTAAATTTTAGTTTGAGGAAAAAAAAAATTAATTTGTAAATTTTATTCTTTAATTAAGTGAGAGGAAATAAAAAAAACTGAAATTAACTACAAAAATATTTTATGTTTGTAAATAAAAAGTCTTTAAAGGCTTTTAAAAAATTCTGTCCAGATTCGCTTTTTATAAGATAATGTGGAGGTATAAAAGTTTATAAAGAATTATAAAGATGTCATGAAGGCTTCTAACTGGTGGAATATTATCAGTGAACAATGGTAAAGAATTATTTATTTTTGGTAAACGCTAAAGCAGTCTCATGAAAGTGATCTGATGAAAAAAATATTAAATAACTGTTTTTGATGTACTTTTTATTATGATTTTTTTTCACTATACTCTCTCGTTTGATTTTTAACGAAAGTTTTGTTTTCTATCTCTAAACAAATTATTGTATTAATGTTAAGGAGTCTACTTTAATTTATTAAACACGTTAAACTTCTTTGACATGTGTTAATAAAAAAATTTATCATATTGATTAGAACAACCATTTGTTCTTTTATAAATTCTTCTTTCCTGTTATATGATTATTCTTTTGAGTTGTTAAAAAAATATATTATAATGTAGTTTAAATATGATTATTCATGTTTGATTTAAAAAATACAAAATAAAATAAATTAAATGAAAAAAAATATACTATTAACGGTGGGTGTATATGCTGGTGAGGGTGACTATTGCTATAGAATTACAACTAAATATACGAAGTTTTTTTTTCACCTCTTTAAATTTATATAATTATCTCACTATCAAATAACATATATATATATATATATATA
>Ga0099825_1004812_pt1 | contig 17587 bp, 7 predicted proteins | sample SiratroredBW_FD_76838 | JGI IMG/M metagenome (GOLD analysis project Ga0099825, IMG submission 76838) | Root nodule microbial communities of legume samples collected from California, USA - Siratro red BW | ecosystem: Host-associated > Plants > Roots > Nodule | place: USA: California | collected...
CAATAAAGGATTTTTTTTTTAAGTCTTATTAATCATTATATCCCTAATAAAAAAATTAAATAAATCCTACTTTTTTAAAATTTTTTATTTTAAATTCTACATTTTGAAATACAAAAATTATATAATTTGAAATATTTTTTTAATTTAAGAATGTATAATCTATGATATAAACTTTTTTTTTAATTTTAAATTATACAATCTAAAATATAAAAAATATATTTTGAATTGTACAATCCATCATAATAAAAAAATATTTTAAATTATACAATCTGAAATATAAAAATTTTATTTCAAATTATATAATACAAAATGTAAAAAAATATATTTTAAATTGTATAATAAAAAATAATTTTAATATTTAAAAAAATATAAAAATAGAGGACGGAAACACAAAGTTACAATGTCAACTTTTAATCTAATAATAAGTTTTTGATCTAATATAATCATAATCCATTAACTCATTCACTCTTATGAGGCCCAATTCTAAAGACTCAGAAGTATTATTGGATTCTCTTTCCTTCCATTTTCTTCCATTGTTTAAAAAAATGAAAAGTTTAAGTCGAAATTTGATTTTCTTTCCTTTTATTATGAGTAAAAAATTTCAATGTTTTCCTTTTATGTATGTGAATTGTTACCAGGAATATGTTCCCCAGCACAGTGGTGTGGCACCAAAGCAGAGTTGGGAGATGGACCAACAGTTATAAGCAAATAACATTGAAGAATCAGACACTTCCCTTAACCAAGATCAACCAATCTACATATTTTCTCTTTAGAAAATAGCTTTCTCAATACAAATCAAGTCATTTGCGTCACATTTTCTATTTTCTTAATTACCAACTAATTATGATCAAAGTCATAACACAAGAAAATTTCCATCATTAGTTGTCACTGCTTATAGATATTGTGACATAGTAAACCTCGCTTCAGTGTTGTGATGGGTGCTTCTAAATAACTACTAATTCAAACAACTACTCATTTCATGAGTCTATTAGCTTTTGATATTAACCTATTATTAGATACACAATAAATCCAACTGTTTTCTAATTTTTCTCATTGGTAATTGTTGGAGTTAAGTTAAATTTTAAAATATATTAAAAAATATCTTGTTGGACATTTCACATTTTTTATATTACATGCATTCGATTTTGTAAATTTCACACACACAAAATTTAGATTTTAACGTGCAAATGAATTAAACATCTCACATCGAATAGTAATATTATCAAATTAAAATCGAGTAGTATGGTTTACTTTGATATATTCATGTCATCGCTAGTAAGTAAAAATTGAAGAACCTAGAATGTGACAATGAAATTCGATTTTTGAAAATGACAATCGTTGTAAGAAGACTATATTTGATTTCTTAAAATCAGGTTTTTTTTTATAAGAGATGTAAATTAAAAAATAATGGAAATAATTATAGAAAATAAAGTGAAATGCATTGAGAAAAGAAAGTGTGAGACTCTAGTTTGCCAATAAATTATGAAAGTATAACAAGAATTATTTATTGAAAAATCAAAAGTATGGGTATATGCTTAAAAAATGAATTATTTAAATCACAGTAGAAATTGTGTTGAATATGAAGAGGGGGGTAACTCTCTAATAGATATGTTTTTATACAAGTAAAGACAAGTAGAAAATAATTGTTGAAACTTATCTCCATAATAAAGATTCAATGTAAATTTTAAAGGGTACAAAAATCGGAGTAAATCAATTTTCTAATACATAGAAAATTATAACTAATGAAAAGAGTGTGATTTCTCTTTCTTCGACTCTCTGTTTTACTTATTTCAGTTGTTTACAGATTTGTTAGTAATTTACATCTCCTTATTTATATTTCTTGCATGATATATGCAAACTAATAGTTTTTATTGTTTTACTTTTTTGTTCATTAAATTATCAACACTCATTCACATGTCTCACTTTTTTTTTAATTTAAGTTATGTTTGAAAGTAACGTTTTTTAATTCTGGTAATATTCATATTTCATGCAATTCACTTTTTCATTATTATCATTTCAATTTTATGTGTTTATTTCTCTTAATTCAAAAGTATGTTTAGATTTTGCTTTTATGTTCATTTAAAATTAAATCTAAATTTCTATTAACATGAATGTCAAATTTTTTTCTCATAATCTATTTTGTCTTATTGAAATTATTATTTTTTTTATAAATTCAAGTTATTTGATATATTTTTCTTTTTATTCAAATTAAACATATTCACAACTACTTGTCTATATACAAATATCCACAAATTTTTTTTTAGTCAAATACATTAAATAAAATTCTAATTCAAATTTGCATCGAAAACACTTTGATAGCAGATTAAAAATATAGACACCTTATTAAGTTATTGTTTCATTTTCCTTGTCTTCAATTGAAATTGTGTTTGTTTTAACACACCTTATGTTAAAATCTTGATTTTTCTCTTCCTTAATAAAATAATTTTGTTATGCTTTAAAAAAATATATTATATAGTTGGAGAACTAGCTGGTATAACTTGGTTCACATGTTTGTAAATCTCTCTCTATTAGACCTAACACTATTATATTATTCTAGTGGATTAGTTGTTGACTTTATCACAAAACTAGTTTTGTAATCACAAACCTTTATTTTAAATCATTCACAGTGAAACTAACTTATTTACGTGCAACAAAGTCAATGAATAAATGCTTATCATTTTTGTCCTAATTATTTTTTTCTTTGAAAAATAATCTTAAGGAGAGTAATAATTGAAGAAAACCTGTGATGGTGACCTTATTCAATGGACAAATGAAGATGATGGCGAGTGTGAAAAACAAAATGGAAAAAGGACAAAGTGAGTGACAAGGGACAAGGGAAAGTGATGTTCTTAAATGTTTAGCGCAATTCTGATTCTGATCTTACTCATGCAATATAATACATTTTTCTTACTTTCACAAAACTTTCAATTTCTTTATCATTAGATATATTATTAGGGACAATGAACCTTAATTGGTGACTCACTGGGCATGACTTTTTACTATTACAATCATGCTCCAATTATTGTTCTTGTTGTTCAAGTAAAGAAGACAAATAAGAAAAAATTTAGCTATCAAATTAAAAATAAAATATTTAATTGATCATTGATAACTCTCACAATAAGAAGCATGTCACTTTACAGAGTCATTTCATAATACCACACCTCCTAATTTATTTTGACAAGGACAAATGTGGAATTTAAAAATATAGGGGGTGCAGAATGCAATTGCCCAAAACTCCATTTCCAAACTCAAACCCAAACCCTTTTGCTCTTCCCACACCCATGCCACATATTATAAAAAAGTTATAAGTAAACTTAGCAAAAAAGGGTGAGAATAGAAAAGTCCATTTAACGGGTAAATAACCCAGTTTGACGATGACCCATATCCAGATTGCAAATTGGGTCAGGGTTTTAGTTTCAAGCAAATACAAAGAGATTATCTTTCTATCACACTCCCAATCTCCGTCTCTGTTTTGTGCTGCCTTCCTTTGCCTTTCTCGCACTGGTAAGAAAAACCTATGCTAATTTTACCACTTTTCCCTCTGAATTCCCAAATTCTCTTCGTAAAATTACAATTTTGGGGGTTTAATGCCTTTTTAGTTCACTTCGCAGTTGAAACATTCTATTAGTGGATTTCAATCGAACATCTGATTTTTCTTCCCCCTTTTTTGACATTCATATTGCAATTCATGTTATGCAAATTTTGTAGAAGAATTAACATACACAGCAAGCATGGCAGTCACATTTTACGACCTTAGCTCTGCCTCTGGGTTGAAGAAGCTTGACGAGTACCTTCTCCCACGTAGTTACATCACCGGGTATGGTTTTTAAGCATCTTCATTTGGAATTTTTCTTTCTTAATTTTTTTTTTCTAATCTTTCTTTTTTGTTATTGTCCCATTTCACGTGCTCTTTAGGTACCAAGCTTCGAAGGATGATCTCACTGTCTATGCAGCTTTGCCAACTGCTCCATCAGCTGAGTATGTGAATGTGTCCAGGTGGTACAAGCACATTGATGCTTTGTTGAGAATCTCGTAAGTTCGCTTCCCTTAACTCACACAAACTAATTTCCAAAATATAGAATACGGATTATATATTACATAATTATGAATTATATTAAAAATCAAGTTTTATGTATTAAAAAAATCATCTATCAACTGAGTTAGTCAAATATAAAGAAAAAATAGAAACATATATAAAAGATTTGTTTCTTATCTTTATATTAAGTTCATGAGTTTTTGGAAAATTATTATATTAATCTCTTTAAAATTATGTTAGAATTGTGTTACAAAAGTTAGATCCTTAAAAAAATATATTTTGAATTCGACACTTCATCAATACTTATTGGGAATATATGAGACACATCACTTAGAAGGGAGTGTCTGAGCTTCATAGAGTCACACTCCAATTATATGTATAATAATTGATATGGAATATTATATTTGAGTGACCTGATTATATTTTTATGCAAATTTTTGCGCCTACAGTGGTGTTTCTGGTGAGGGGTCTGGTGTCACTGTTGAGGGATCTCTTGTTGCCGAGCCTGTTGCAACTCCCCCAGTTACTGATACAAAGGCAAGTATCTTTCTAGTGGTGGATATTTCGACTGTGGTGTTGGTTTCGTGTGTTTTTTGCATTGTGTGGCTTAACTGTAATGGTTTATTGACCTTTGACTCAGTGTAAATTGTTTTTCAGGCTGCTGCCGCTGAGGATGATGATGATGATGTTGATTTGTTTGGTGAAGAGACAGAGGAAGAGAAGAAGGCAGCTGAGGAAAGGGCAGCTGCAGTGAAGGCATCTGGAAAAAAGAAAGAGTGTGAGTTTCACATTTGTCATTTACCTGCTATCTTTAAACTTTATCCTGATTATAGCACTTGGTGTGGGCATTGACTTTTTGCTGATTCCATTTTTCAGCTGGGAAATCATCTGTTCTGTTGGATGTCAAACCATGGGACGATGAAACCGACATGAAGAAGCTCGAGGAAGCAGTGAGATCTGTTAGCATGGAAGGGTTGCTTTGGGGTGCATGTATGTCATTTTTACTTGTATATATATTTTGGCTTTGGTTATTGATATTTGTACATGTTTTGAACTTTGATCCACATCCTAAATTACTTGAATGATAATATTCAATTTTCTGTATTTGTTAATGTTATAAATGTTGTTCTCTAGTCTTTGATTTAGAGAAAAATCGTACTTTCTGCTCCTCTTTTGTGATTCTGATATCAATTTTTTTCGTGTCTTAGCCAAACTTGTTCCCGTTGGGTACGGCATCAAGAAACTGCAAATTATGCTTACTATCGTGGATGACCTAGTTTCTGTCGACAGTCTTATTGAAGAACATCTCACAGTTGAGCCCATCAATGAATATGTCCAGAGTTGTGACATTGTAGCCTTCAATAAAATTTGTACGTATTTCTTGGATGGCTTTTTTCTCCCTAGTAATTCCCAAGTGGTTTTGTATTTCGTGATAAGATGCATATTGTTTATATATGGTTTTACTGCTTGTTCTAATGCTATTCCATAACCTTTGTTACAGAATCTACAATCGTGGGACTTGGAGATCGTGGCAACGAGAGGAATTGTGATATTTAGAAACTATGTTTTTAGAAAGCTGTTCTTTACTGTTGTCTATTTGTGTGATGCCATCGGATTATTTGAAGAGTAATCATTTTAGGCTTTAATAAGCCTTTGATTCAAAGGTAATCAAAAGGATGAGCATAACAATTGTATCTTTCTTTCTTCCCCCATTATTAATCCAACTACATCTCTACATCCCTTACCAGCAAGAAAATAGTATTTACACGAACAAATGAATGATAACTAAATTGATAACGTGTCTGAAGGTACACTTGCTCATTTGGTGGAGCACAACTGCTCATGATCAGCCAAAACATAATTGTGCATTTTAGTATATCCAGTTAAATGAACAATCCAAAATAATCCATGGTCTCTAACTTAGTCGGGTGAAATATTAGTATAGTAACTTTTTATGGTCATTATAACTGACTTGGAGATTTACGACTTTAGTGTACTATGTGGGACCAAATGGATGTGTTATGTAGTAAATTACCGCACGAGGAATTCTATTTATCTCTTTTGGATCTGATTTTGGCATATCATGTCAAGGGAAGTGTTAGGATTTATGTTTGATAATCTACAATCATTTTGGTCTGTTTGTTTAAACTTCTTTTTAGAGAAAAACAAAAATACCTTTTTAATGAAATTATTATTTATTATGATATTTTAGTTTAAAGAAAACTGTAACAAAAAAAAAAGCTTCTATGTAATTATCATTGTTTTAATCACGAATATTTTCGTAATTTAGAAATTAAATGATGAAAATATTAAAAATTTAACATTAGATTGTTGAAACATATCATAAAAAATATTCAACCATAACATAAAAGAATTGAAACATAATATGAAAAAATATAATTTTAAATTATTTAAATATAAAGTATTAGCTATAATGTCGTTTTCGTCGATTTGAAATTAAAAAGACTACATTAGCTTTAATGTGTCTAAAAATAAGTCAAACTTAATTGAAAACTTCAAAAAAAAATTAAACTGATATTGAAATAAGACGATTTAGATTATTAATAACACAGCATAAAAACCAATTTAAAACGCACATTCTCTTCTAAATCCCAAATCCTAATCCTCTTTCTTTCTTTATTTTTTTTTTTCTCTTTTTTTTTTCTTTCTCTCTTAGCACTATTTGCTTTTACCGACACCTCTCGCCGGTGGCCGTTCCCGGTGACGGCGCCGATCTCTTCCGTCCTCTGCCGTCAGATTTACCTCTACTCCTCTCCTTTCGTATTCACACTGTCCTTTCCTTTTTTTTCTCTTTCTCTTTCTCCACCGCAACACACTCAACTCTAGGTATTTCTTTTTCATTTTCATTTCAAATGTTAGTTTTATTGTTGATTTTCGAGTTGTGAAACGAATTTGATTAAATTAAAGGCTTTTAGCGCATTATGCGATTCTGTTACCTGTGCTGGTGTTGTGGAGTTTGATCTTCGACGCTGATCTTTAATTTACTTCGCATTGCTTCGACCTAGCTCCTTGATTCACCGGTTTTTGCCTCTACATTTTTTGTGCATTCCACGGTTGTGTATTGAGATGGCTAATGAACACTATCTACGTACGATAACTCTAGATTATTGTTGTTTTGAGAACACTACGCTTGCTAATGTTAAAAGTTTGGAAAGAAAGCCAAAATCATTGTCGTTATAAGTGTGTAATGGCAGGATTTTTGGCTTTGAATTGCTCAATGTTTTGAAATACGAGAATTATTGTGGCAATGCAGTCGTTGTTATTCAGTTTCATTTGCTTTAATGTTATTCTGTTATGCTGTTTGGAGTGGCCTTTTTTCTTCAATGCCTCTTTTGTCATGATGGATAATGTGGCACCTTTGTGAAATTGAAATTGTTGATATGTGACATTGGTTTGGTTTGGTAATAAGTTTAAGCTTCAAAGTCAAGAGGCCCTTTTACTTTTTCTTAAATTTTAGTGGGATCAGTGCAGGAGGGGCTTTTATGAGGATTTTATTGAGTAAATTATTGAACTGTAACAAATTGTGCAGGTGTGGATGGAACTTGAAGCCAGCAATCATCCCAAGCAAGAACGATCAAGGACAAGATGGACAGCATCCCTTGACAAGATATTTGCAGACTTGGTTGTCAAGCAGATTCAACTGGGAAATAGACCAAACAATGTTTTTGACAAGAAAACATGGAATCACATTCGTGATGAGTTTAATAGGCAAACAGACCTTAATTTCAATAACAATCAATTGAGGAAGCATCTAGATGTTCTTCGGACCCGCTTCTACAATTTGAAATCGGCTTATGATCAGAATAATGATTTTGTAATGGATGATTCCTGTTGCATTGGCTTTGAGCAGTGGGATGATATAGGGGTAAGCTCCTTTCATTATAGCGATCTTTTCCTTGCTTTATTCTTAACCTGAATAGTACTATTTTTTGTATGCAGGCACAGCCTAGGCACGAAACAGTGAAAGGGAAAGATTGTCCAATATATGAGCAACTGTGCACAATCTTCATAGATTCAGCAGCAGATGGGAAATACGCTCAGTCTAGTCATTATGAAGAGCTGGACAAATCTTTTGGAACTGATGCATCTGGCTTTACACCACGTTTAGAAGCTAAGGTCTCACATTATGAAAACCCATCAACATCTAAATCTATTGCTGGGAACATCTCAACTTCTGAGAAGGGGACCAAGAATTCTCTAGATAGGAAGCGGAAACGGTCGTACGAGACACAAACTACTAGTCTGGATCAAGACACCTGCAATGCTATGGCAGAAGCCTTGTTAGATATGGTTGCTGTTTCGAGGTTAAGGGCAGTCGTTTCAAGTGTGAGTGATGACAAGTTTTCCATAACAAACTGCATTAATGCTCTAGATGAGATAGAAGGCATTGATCAAGAACTCTACTTTTCTGCCCTGGATCTCTTTGAGAACCCTAGCTTAAGGGAGACATTCATTTCTCTAAAAAGTGTCAAGATAAGGTTGACATGGTTACAAGGAAAGTGCAGTAAAAGTCCCTTCCATTAGAATAGATTTCATAGTCACAACACAAATGCTCAGTCTATTATACCCTCCTTTTTGTTTGACTGTAAGTAATGCCATTCTTAGTTTCAACTTTTACAACTTGCCGTAGTTGTTTATAGACGTGCTTTTTTCAACTGGATTTAATAGTTACTTCTTCGAATATGACTTTTATGAAGCTTGTGATCCTGTTGACTAAATGTAAACTAGTGTATGTTGAAAATGCTCATATTAGTAGTAGTGTGAATTGTGGACCCTTTGGTTTGGTCCAGAATATATATGCAGATTTAAATCATGTAATGCTTTGCTAAGCGTGCTCAATTTACTGGGTGTGAACCAATGTAGTCACATATTTGGTCAACTTTTTAACCAATTTAGATTAAATTTGTAACAGTTCCAAACGTAGGGCGAAGGTAGTTACCATACAGATTTTCTTTCGGAAATATTTAATTTCAAATTACAGGGGTAGTGGCAAGAGTTCTACAGTATCACTGGCTTCATTCACCTGATTAAAAGTAAATAAAATAATTTTTATGTTCAATTGTTCATGCAGATCAAAAGCCAAGAAAACTCACCCTGTCTGGGCCGGAGTATACCTATATAATATTTCTTTTGGGCTAAAATTGTCACCTGACATTCTTTTTTCTTTTTTAAATTCTTTCAACTTACTATCCACTTAATTTTCACGGTTTAGCTTGTGTAATAATTTTATCTTTTTTTTTATTTCCTCAAAATGTAAATTATTATTTTTAATTTATTACCTAATATTTCTGAACTAACATGTTGAACAAAAAGTAAAGTGGTCATATCAAAATCTTCAAAGAACTTTTAAATTTTGTTAAATATCTTATTTATCTACCCTAAATGTTAGACACTAAAATTAGTGATTTTAAATTTTAAAAGAATGAAAAAATAATATTTTACAGGAATTGAAACCAAAATTCATATATTTTACAAGATTAAAAACAACAATTCTCACTTTTAGAGAGATTTAAAAAAAAGAAAAAAAAAATTAGGAACCAAAATCGAAGTACATTCATTTTACAAGCCTTTGAAAACATATTTTACCATACTTTTTATTATATATGTTAATTATTCCAACTCATGTACTTCATTTTACAAGCCTTTGAAAACATATTTTAACATACTTTTTTATTATATATGTTAATTATTCCAACTTATGTTTTTGACCTTGTGGACGGTCAATCTTTTAAATTTATCCTTTTAATAATTTTTTTATAAAATAAGGAAGTATCGTTTTATTAGTATATACACACAAAAACACACACACACATATATATATATATATATAGTATTCATTTAATTGAATTTATACTTAGAAGTCTTACTAATTTTTTTCAATAATGCCCAATTGGTAAGTTCAAACTCCTTCAAGCTTTAATGAATTTTTTAATTTAATTTCATTCAATTTCTTTGTTCATGTCGCTAGTAAAGCGCTTGAAATTCGTTCACACTAATCTCGTTAAGAAACATTGCTTAAAAGAATACTTAACGTTTTTAATAGAGATCTTGCTTAGTATAATACATGATAAGTTTTTACACACATTTTCAGCAAAGGACAAGTTATTTTATTAAATGGAATAATAAAAACAACTTGATAATGAAGCAACTAGAAAGTAGTAAAGTTTGAGTTTTAGAAGTTAATAAAACTAATAGTTCTATTCTTTTTTTTTCGGGTGAGCTAGTACTTGTGATGAAACATATTTGAAACTATGTAACGAACAATTAGAGATCAGTTAATATAATCTTAGTTAGATAAAACTATTGATTTGTTTAAATAAATTAATTTATTTCTAAAATAAAGTTCTTGATTTGTTTGAATAGATCTGATTATGATATGTGCACTAATTACCTAATTTTAATAAATTTATTAATAATTCTTAGAGCAGCATGCACCGTCTGGTACATTTATTCCAAGCCATGAACCTTAAAATGTCTCTAAAAATGTAATTTTAAGCGTTAAACAATACAAACATAATAATGAAAAGAAATTGAAACAACGAATTTTTTATAGAATGTGTTGATGTACAATGTTTGTATCAAATTAGAAGATAAAAAGAATAACATCAACACACATAAGCAACAAATTTGAGTAGCCTAATAATATCATTTCACTGATTAAAATGTAAACAAATCAAAGGATGAACATGGTTTTTGATTTTGACAGTTGCATTAGGTGTGTGTACTCATATCAAAGAAATTAAATAAGTACATTAACCTCATATCAGATCCAAAATCAGTGCCAAATATTCTTAGCTTGCCTCAGTCATCATCTTTGAATTCTCTGATTAATATGAAGCACAAAACAGCAGTCAACAGTACAATACAGAAGACTTTAACACTTTTCTATAAATAATTATCACTAATTTATTGCCAGAATGCCGAGTGGTTTTACTATAAGATACACTAACCAAACCAAAGCTCATGTTTTTGTTGAAGAATAGTTTAAGGTTTCTCAAAACCATTGATCCTTTTAGCCTCTTATATGCTGACTCATTCCTTATATTATAGCCTTATTTTTATGGCAGAATGAATGCTCATTGAAAACATTTCCAAGGTATGCACATTGACTAAATTTGTTCTTGGTAAATTTTAAGGTAGAGTTTGGAGACATTCTTTTGGAAACAGAGAGATCTTAAGCAGGAGGAAGATATATGTCTGCAATTTTAGCAGAAGGTATGAGGAAAATGACTTCAAAGTAAAGATGAGTGATGTAATATCACATATGGGATCAATAATTCAAAATGATGAAAGATTGATAAGGATGCCACACAAAAGACACAAGTGGATGGCTAAAATTGGAGATTATTTATGATCACAAAACAGCTACTACACTCAAATATAAGTTTTATGAAAGTTGGACTTTAGAAGACTAGAGAATATGGTAGGAGTAGCATAAATGAGAATGTTAACATGAATGTATTACATTACAAGATATGAGACAAAACGATTTTAGACAAATGACAAGGTATAATTCATGTTAACTCCATACCTGCGGTCAAGGTAACGAGGTTGAATTCCAGATCCTTGACAAGTTGTGCATGTGAGTGAACCAACACCATCACAATTTATGCATCTAGAGACCTCCTTCTCACCCCCACCAAGTTCAACTGTCACATTGCCAGATCCCAAGCAAAATCTGCATTTCTCTGGCCAGAGTATAACAATTCAAACAACATTGGTCAGAGTATAACATCTCAATTTCAGAGGAAAGAAAGAAGTTTAACTGCTAAATCTATGAAATAGCATATCTCTGGCTTCCTGTAGCGTTGAGATGAGACAATCAAATTGTCAAAAATAAAAGTTCCTCTCTATTCTCATTAATTCAGCATAGTTGAATTGTTTCCCTTTTCCACTCATGGGGAAAATAATGAGCCGGTTAGAGCTAATTTTCACACCATAGTACAAAAACACATATATACCTTAAGGAGATAATCATTACCTAGATAACAACTGTGTAACCAAGTATATATCTACAATACTGTCTCGCACAAATTAAAGATGTTCAATTTGACATCCTTGTAAACACTTGTTTGGACAAATTTCCTCATAAACACTTCTAAGAGGACTCATATTAGTTTCTCGAAGATTATTTTTAACTTATACATAAGTTAATTTTAGTTTATTTTCTTATCTTAAAAGTATTCACAGAAAAATTTATCCAAACATACCTTTAGTTATATCTGGAATTGAGGGGAAAGACTCAGATTTTTGTGTCGTTGAAATAACACTGATTGATTACATGGAAAATAATGTTTGCATTCAAAGAGAAAACTGAGGCTCAACCACATAGATGCTCTCCAATTCAATTTCTCCATCACCAAAGATCACATTAAAGGGGTGTCACAAGAGCTGCAATTAGGAGGTGTTTGAACCTGAGAGAGTGAATGCCTCCACCTCCCAGGACTTATAAAAGGCATTTGGAAGAACTTCTAAAGAGCTTATGAAATTAGTATATGACTCATATAAGCTATTTTCAGCTCATTTGGAAAGGTTCATGGCGAAAAGTTTAACATATTATCTTATATGATAAGAACTTAATGAAAAAACCTTAATTAAGTTAACTAGTCAAAAACATCCTCATTCAACAATTACGATTGTGTAAACAGTGTATGCAATCTGATAAAGGAAAGAGTATTTATACCATCATTCAAGCATAAACCATAGTACTAATAGTAATTTCTGATTAATTGAAAAATGAAACTCGTTACAGATTCTGATTGAAAAATGCTGCACATAGAAAATGTTTCATGGCAAAAGGTGCGTTTGTGAAGTATGATGAAGAGAAAAATAAAAGATGATAAAACTTACGAGCACCAGATCCACTACAAGGGAAGCAGGGCTGCGTGTTATCTCTCTTAGCCTGCAACAAAGAGAAACTGATCAAAATCCAAAATTTTTTTAGATGAAAAACAAAAGATACAAAAGGGTATTGTGCAAAGGAAAAACACTTCACAGCATTATCGATTTGGGTTTCATAGAACACTGGAATGCCAATCCCCACAGCCACACTCACAAGTCCTACACTTATAGCCACTACCTGAAAAAAAAGAAATAAATTAAAAGCAACAAAAAGAAATTAAGATTATGTTTGTAATAAGTAATAACTAAAGAAGAAGTGAAGTGGAAGAAGGAACCGTGTTTTGATCAAGTTCCACAGCTCTAATGCGTGGATAAGAAGAGGGTTTTGGGTGAATGAAATTTGGTGCTAATGGCTTGGATTTTAGAGGGCAACAGAGAAAGGAAGAATGGAAGTGAGGGAGAGAAAGAGAAGGAGACAGTGTCATATCTCACTCCCTTCACTTCGATTCAGTTCAATTCAAATTTTGTTTTATATTTGGATCAATTTTCTGGAATCTGAACTTAACTGAACTGAAAAGGAATCGTTAAGAATGGGAAGTGAGGCAATGAAACTCCCAAGAACATCATCCAACCAAAACTAGCGGCAGTAACGACCACATAGTCATTGTCCCATCTTACACGTGGCTCTGTTATCATCATCATCATATTCTTTATTATCGTATTTTATCACTCAAAGCCATCATTTTGGAAAGCCCAACTCCAACATCTTTTTTTTGGTTGCATCTTTAATAAGATTAAAAAAAACATAATTACTTCCTGCACCCCTTCTTTTTGGATCTGAATCCGACAAATTTGAAAATGATTATTTTACCCTTCTTTAAAGTGATTTATGAATTATCTGTTTTGAAACTTTTTTTTAACACACTTTCTAGAATTCGTGTATGTTATAGGATTTTGTTTTGAAAATTTTTAGAATAAATCTTTTGGAACAAGCTTTTCATAATAAATCTTTACAACCTTTTAAAATGTATATAATATCTTTCGAAAGTGTATTTTTTTGGAATGAATTTGCGTTTTGAAAAAAGTTTTCTAGAACGAATTCTTTATTTCTTTTAATTACCAGTACGAATAATCGTGATGACGACAATCACAGCGAGATAATAACCATTAACAATGGTTAGAACTTTAAAAATGGGGGTGCAGGTAACTTGACTTTTAGTATTATATTTTAATGTTAATGCTATATCATTTAATTATTACTAATATTTTACAAATATTACTGTCTACTTTTTCATATTTTACCATTAAAATTTTAAATCTCACAAATTTTTTTGAAATTTTAAATTTCTTACAACATTAAGGTAAAAAAACGACATTTTGCAGAAACTTAGTAATATGTTATTTTTTAATTTTCTATATTTTTACACAAATCAGTAAAATTTATAAGAAAAATGAATACTTTGATGGTAAAACGTGTGAGAAAATTAAGTAGCAAGCTTTTTGTGAAATAATTATAGTTTAATTATAAAATATGCAATTTATTCTACTTGCAAATTAGTTTTTAGAAATTGTTTTGAATTTCGGAAGAACGAAGACAGAATTTTATAAAATATTAAGACATAACATTTTTTAAATAATTAGATAGCCAAATTTGATTGAGATAAATTAACATCTTTATATAGCTATATTTAATTTACATTATAAATAGATAACAAGTTAAAAAAAACATTTAAATCCTCTTTTTAATATAAAAAACTACCCTTATTGATAAATAAAATCCAATAATAACCCACCTATATATAGCACCAAAAAGATAAATACTTAGTAATGATTAAAAAAACCCACTTTCTATAACAACCAAACCAAAAGTTAAAACCTCTTGTGGTGAGGATTTAACTCAGTTCGACAGAATACTTGAAGTTGTGTTATAAATCCTATGGATAAAAAAAATATTAAACCTAATTATCAATCAAAGAGGAGTCCAATCGACTCAATCAGTTCATAGAGATAATGGAAACGGATCAAAACGGTTATAGGAACAGGAATATAAAGCTGCACACACTTCTGTCATAATCAGTAGACATTAATTTTTACACTGGACAATCCACTGTTCAACATGATGACCAAAAGTTTATGTTATTACAGAAATATTACACTATAACCATGTATTATAAAAACAAACTTAAGGAAGCAAAAACGTAGTGACCAGAATCCTCGTTAAATTATAGGATTTGTGTGCCGAGAATCGGTGAGTTACTATTGGTAACGGAGTGAGTACTTTTCATTCTGTCATTCTGTATCAGGTGAACCACCGGGGACCAACTGCATTACACCAGATAATTGTTAGTACCAGTGTACGAGGAACAACTGAAAATCATGTTAGATTATTGCAGACACTTTCTAAAGTTGCACAGTGAAATGATTTATTAATACTCCAAATATTTCAAATAATGGAAAATAACAGAATATTGACTTACAATGGCAATGTTGTTTCCATTGAGTAAAATCTGGTCGAGCTTGGTAATCCGTCTCCCTTCAGCAGTGATCTCACTTTTGTATGAATATAAAAGCAACAAAACAATTTATTACATACTCAAGGCATACCCACGTGCATACATGAACATATATCAAAAGCTAATACATATCATGCAGACACAAAAGTCATGGTAACCAAACCCTCTGAAAGTACAAATTCAAACAGTCAAGTTGATAATCAGAAATGCTGCAAAGTTCCTCAAATAACACAGGCAAACACACAAAATCCAAATCCAAAAGAGAAGAAAATCAGAAATACTGCAAAGTTCCTTACTATTCAGTAACATCTTCAAGAACCATGTTGACATAAACATCAAAACCTCTGAGAGTGCCGACAAGCTCCTTGTCACCTTTCATTATCACCCATATTTTTGAACCTATACACCGGTCAATCAACTCTGCATTTTTCGACACAAATCATAAGTTCTCTTAAACACACTTCAAAGCTACATTGGATTGGTTATAGACAAAAACTAAAAACAAAATAATGAAATCAGAAACCTGATGGTAGAAGCTGAGACGGATTATTGGCCATGGAATATTAATCTTCAAAATCTGAAGAGGATACAGAAAAATAATATAACAAATAAAGAGATGGAAATTTTATTTATCCCCAAATAAATGTTGTAAAGAATAACATGTGTCAGCCTTTAATTGATACGTAATTAAGACTGTCAGTCAATGATCTGCAAGAACAATGTTAAGAGCTACCAGATATTATCCATCCTCTCCTAATAAGAAATATTTCATGATGATAATAGAATTTTATTAAATTTCAATAGTTGAGAGCTATGAGAACAACACACTTGAAAACAGCAGGAAACACAAGGACCAATATTTGCTCTGATAGATCCGCAAAGCCTCCGAGATCACACCATGTCCTGGTGTTTTACAGCATTATGAATCTGTATTTGAATACCAATACAAGAAACTCTATCCTGAGCCATTTTCCCGTGATTACCAATTCACTGTCAAGATTGTCTAGAAAACCCTTACTTGGTACCTACTGATTCAATTTTGGTACTCAAAAGTTGAAATAGGAAGACCACTGCTGACCCTACTTGATTGGTCTCAAAGATGTGAATAGGACCTTAATCATCCAATCTTGGGTCTCCTCAAGAAGTATCTATATCACCAGTTGCTTTAGTAAAAAAAATCTCATCATTACGGACGGTCAAAGTTATTTGGTAAATAACTAAACTAAGAAAACAGTATCTTGACAAAACAGGTTTAAAAATAAAGCACAATACCAAAATAGTTTAGTTTAGTGTAATGAATCAATTACCAAGCTGAATACCAGATGTAGTGGGTGGGATAGCAGAGCTATATGTTGATTCCTAAAAAATCATTCGGACAAAGCTGTTTTGTTAGGGAGGTAATTTTGGGAGTTCAATTTCCAAAACTGAAATTTACAGCACGTGAACATTTTGAAGAATACCAAGAACCAGCTCGAATTCCAATTTATAAACACCCAAAAATACTCGATGGAGCATCTTATACTACTCTACGCGAGACTTAGCCATCCCATAATACTGAATTTCCTATCAGAAATTAACAGGCTGAATTGAATTCCACAATATAAAGAATTTAATAGATATGCATGCAATTACTGGTCACATTCTCACTAACAATTTATGAAGCTTGTGTTGTATCAGATAACAGTAACATCCATTGATGGGTGAATCAAAACCAGTAAATCAACTTATTCGCAAATAAAACCTAACCTCCATTCACGAAGATACAAACACCTTAAGACACCTTAGCAACCAAACCAATCATTCATTTCATAAAAGCAACAACACCAAAATCAAAATCATATAACGATACCAAAACTTACTCGGCAAGAGATGAAAGACAATTACAATGGCAAGTGTGGGTTCCAGAGAGGGAAAAACAAACAATGTTAGGGTTTTACGAATTTCAATTTGAATTTGAATTTTAGTTAAAAGGACCAGAGTTTCATTCAGATTTCATGTTCCAGGCTCTGAAACTCACAATGAGAGAGGGAAGCGACAACTTGTCGTAGATTTTGGGCTCGGCCCAAATTTTGTAAAAGGTATTTTTGAATTATCTGTTCTAGAATCTTCCATAACAAACTTTCCGAAATTTTTACAACATGATTTTCAGAATAAGATTTTCGTTATAGAATTTCTG
>Ga0099825_1004813_pt1 | contig 17587 bp, 12 predicted proteins | sample SiratroredBW_FD_76838 | JGI IMG/M metagenome (GOLD analysis project Ga0099825, IMG submission 76838) | Root nodule microbial communities of legume samples collected from California, USA - Siratro red BW | ecosystem: Host-associated > Plants > Roots > Nodule | place: USA: California | collected...
GGAACAAACCACCCAAATTTAAAAAATCCCCCCAGTCCCCCAAATTTACTCAATGCCAAGAACCTTTTTTAAATATCAAAAAAAATAAAAAAATAAAAAAGAAAAAAATTTTTTAAATGATTTTTTTTTTTTTTTTTTTTGGAAAACCTGAAGATGTTGGTTTGACCAAGGATGTTGTTCAAGAAATTTGTATTCCATGTGAGTACTGTTGAATTTTTTAAGATAATTTTTGCTTATAATGAGTTCAAAGAGATACCATTTTGAACGAATGGGAGTTTAGCATGTGTTAGTTATTGGAAATAAAGGTGGTTCTGGAACCTTTGTGCATATTCATGAACTGATTTTACTTTATTTCTGGGGACTTGAGGTGGTGTAGTTTATTCACTTGCTGTCTCCACATCTACTTGTGACATATATCATACTTAAATATACATATTCCTGAACGTTCCTTGACAAGTAATGTCAGAACTGAATTTTATATGAACTGCCTTCTCCGGTATATCACTCTTGGTGCATTTTATTAAGGTGAGTACACAAGGTTTTGAAAGTAAAATATATTGTGGAACATTGTTGCAACTTTGATTATATTGTACACAACCTACTTACACTGTAATTGTCAAATTAAAGATAAATAACACAAAGAATGCATTTAAAATGCCTTAAGCTGATTGCAAGTATTCACAAAATCATTTATCAGAATACATCTTTTGCAGTTGTAACTTGCAAGTCTTGGACTTATTCCTGCATTTATAAATAAGCCAAGTCAATTATGTTACTATGAACATTTACATCGAAGTGCTTTGGTTTCTTGAATAAATAGGCTTGCATTCATCAGTAAACTGGGCAAATTGGAATTTAACATGTAAATGTTACACAATTTTTTCCTGCAGTTTGATGAGCAAAGAGATCAAGTGGCAATAGAGCAAATTCTGCGGGTTATTTTTGTGGACATTGAACGGCCTAGTCCTGTAAGACAGCATATCTCAAACATGACAAAAAACCTCTACCATTCTGTTATTTGCAGTTATAATTGAAAGCTGCTGTCTCTGTAAGGTACTGGATAAGCTCAAACGGATGTTGGCTGAGGCTGACGCCGCACTCGAAGTGCGAAAGAAACCGGCGCCGGAAGAGAAAGGTCCTCGAGTAGCCGGGGAAGGCCTTGTTATAGATGAATGGGTTAGTCACTCTTGCCACATTCTTTTGTTTGAGTAAATAATATATACACTCACATAAAATGACTATTTCAAAAGTCATATCTGCCATGACTTCTGATTAGTTGAGAATGCAAAATTGTTTATACTAATAATGCATAAATGTTAACTCTTTATCTATATTGAATATTCTCCTTCCATTTTCTCATATTCTGCATGCTTTCTCCTTGTGTAGAAGGAAAGAAGAGAAAGATACTTGGCCCAACAGCAGGTCCAAGGTGTTGATTCAGTGTAAAGTGCTTCTTTCCTCCTTTTCTTGGGTCAAGCCCTTAATGTTCTTTGATTGTATGCCCTGAAATTGAATTCCAGATTCACTGATCTGATATGTCACACGTGATTGAGTTGCCTAGATTATTGCTATAAAGCAATAATGAAATCCTTTCTTTTTCATTTTCAACCATGTTTGTGATGTTATGTGCGAGTGAATACTTAATTTTCCTTTTACATCATCATCTAATTTGTAGATAGCTAGTTAGTTTGAGAAGTATATGGATTATTGTGTCTTGAACATGTATTTTTCTATTTGAATGATGGATCAATATAGTTGCTTATATTAAAATAGTATTGATATGGATAAGCCATTAATGTTTATAGTTATTTATCAGGCGAGAGAAAACAAAGTTGGTAGCATTCATGGCGGCTATAACTTTTTAAGTATTATTTTCATCAGTTGGAGATCAAATAAAATCATAGATCTTATACTTCTTTCTTTTCTGTTAAAAAATGGGGTTAGTGGTTTGAAGCAGTCAGTAAAATTAATCAATAGATAATTAGTTAGCAATCACGATCTTAGGATATCTTTTTTAAGGGCATGTCACTATATTAGTTGGGGACAGTGGAGTACGCATTTGAAATGATCTACTATTTCTTCTTTGATTTGGTCACACTTTTTTGGTACATGATTTTGTTATACTAACATTACAACATTCCAGAAATAGAAAGGCTTTGCCTTTTACCAGAATGTTTGCTTTTACCTTTGAATCCAAAGGGATCCAGTCAAGCAGCTTCTGTGTATTGTAGATGTTATACATGGTGATAGAGTTCTTTGATTCACAACTATTAATTATTTTTCAAACACACATCATTATTATTGTTGTTGTTATTAGTATTATATTATTATTAATCAATGTATAAACCTTTCATCACTTGGAGATTAAGTCAAGTCAGAGATTCTATATACTCTTTTATTTTTTTCTAGAAAGAGGTTAGTGTCTTGAATGAGTCAGGAAAGTTGGTATGAATAGATAATTAGCTATCAGTCAGTATCATTTTGTATATATTTTTAGGACATGTCTTTATATATCTTTAATATAGTATACAGATGCTGATTTAAGATAAAGAAACAAAGTGGGTAGGTCCACTTTAAAAAATAAATGAGCATATCTCTTTTTGTAAAGTGCAAGATATAAGTGCCTATTATTAGAGGGTATCATTATGTTAATCCTGGGGTTGCCATCACTGATGCCATCTGTAGCAGAGTATTATATATGTTATAAAAGATTAAAATTATTGATGTGTTGTTCTTAAACAATTTTAGTCTCCGTTATTTATTAATTTTAATTGCTTTGGCTCGAGGCATACATTCCAATACAGAACCAAAATTATTGATGAGTTTAGACCTTAAATTAGAATATCGTGGACAAAAAATATTATTGAGATGAAAAGTTCTTGTTGGTAAAAGTTAATTGTCAATACTCTGTAACTAAGATGATAAAAATGATGTATTGAATGAATTCTTGTATTATCAAATGTGAAAATCTATTAATCTAATGAATAATTTGATGGTAAAGATAAAAAAAGAATAATACTATAAATTGTGACCAAGCAAAGGCTGCAGGTTTTGGACTAATGGTATAAGAGCATGGAATTGATTCCTTCTCAAATCATAAATGGTGAATGTCGAAATTCAGTGTACAAGAAACAAACCAAGTTCATCCTCTACAAAACAAAACAACGTGCTTTCTTGCAATTCTAGTGGCTTAATACACAGATTTTGGACCAAGAAAATGTGCAAAAGTAACTGATTAGAGTATGATTGCATAAGCTGTTACTGATTAGAGTGACCACCAACTTTACTCATTAAGTTACGTGAAATATTTAGAAAAATAATTTTATTATTGGTATTATGAGATACAATTTAATTTCTTGAAGTAAAAAAACAAAAAATTCTTCTTTCGAATATTTAACCATATGGTTATACTATACGTATATGAATTACATCAAACCAAATTATATCAGCACATGTAACCTATTTAAAGGAAGATGAATAGTATATAAAAAGTGACTGAAACTATAATCCAAGGGTGGTGTAAAGTGAAAAGTGTAAAAGGTAAAAAAGAGCGAACAGAAAAATGACAAGTGTAACACGGTGACGGTGACACAAAGAGAGACGCACGTGATTGCTGCCCTCGGCCCATAACCAATGGATCATCGTACTGCAGGCCCATCACCCGAGAAAGCCTGAAACACCAACGTGTCATTGCGACAGTTCAGGACATAACACGTATACAATGAAAGGAATAAGAAAAGACGAAAAAGAATGGGCCTCAATAAAAGGACAAAAATACCCCTATACAAAACAACAATCAGAGTTTAGGAATAGGACAAATGAAGGGTGGGGACCACAAGGGGTGAAGAATTGAAGAGAGAGAAAATAAAGATAAAATAAGACAGGGACATTAATGTGGAGAAGGAAAAGGTGAGTCATAGGTGACAATTATGTCTCTTTCGGATAAGTTTACCATCTGTTTGCTGGAACCACCACTCTTCTCACCATCATATTAAATTAAGTACCTCCCTTAAACTTGATTAAGATTTATTAATTCTACTATTAGTAATGGTTTTAGGATAAAAACCAAAATTATTAATTTTAATAGGGATGGTGTATAGTATCACGCAATCTAAATCAGTGTATAAAATAGTGTTATTAAAGAAGACTTAAAATGATACACAAAATCTCTAATATGTATTAATCTATATGTTTAGGTGGAGAATGGGCCCCACCGGTAATGAGTATTTTACAGAAAATCATATCCCAAAAGCTTCACGTTTCTTCTATAAATTCTCTCATCCTCATCCCGTTCATTTCACTACTAACGTTTCTCTCACTTGTGTGGTGTTGTGAATTGTGAAGTAAAATCAGAAGGAAAAGAAAAACTAAGAAAAATGAGTTACTTGAACCGTGTTTGGATGGCGGCCACCGTGGCCGTGGCGCAGGGCCACACTGATCCCGGCTACAAGTGCAAGACGGCGCTTAACTCCATCAACCACAACCGGAGCCGCCTCTTCTCAGGCGGAGCCCTGTCGGATCTTCGGCCCTTGACCGGCGTCGTGGGATCTGACTGCGCCGGCGCCGGCGCCGTGACGGGGAGCTCCGACGTGGAGAGAAGGGTGACTCAAGCCGATGAGTCTCTGAGGAAAGTGATGTACTTGAGTTGCTGGGGCCAGGGCTGAACCACTCTTGTGGCTTTGACAACGGTGGAGATTAAAGTGGTCTATGGACATGGTGGCCTCGGCCTTGTTTTCGGGTCGGGTTCAGTTCTGAGTTGACCTGGCCGAGTCAGAGGGGATGACTCGGTTGGAGAGAAGAACTTGGAATGATGTGGTCTTGTAAATCAAATAGCTATGTATGTATGTACAGAAGATAACGGGTTTTTCCCACTCAAGAGTGGTTGGTGATAATGAGATCTGAAATTATTAATAAGAATACCTCCAATTATACCAACTCTACTTCCCTTTGATTATCAACAACTTTGAGGTTAATTTAACAATATCTTTTAATTATGATGTTTAAACAATAATTGAGTAAACTCTGAAACTGTCACAACCTGAAGAGTTAAGGACTTAAAGGATCAATTTTTCAAGTGTTCTGCCTTTTGTTTTTGTTTTGAAAGTATCTTTGTATTCACAGGACTGGTTGAGTTGAAGAAAAAATTGGTTTAGCAAAATTTGAGCATGCATCTGCTCCTAGAATGTTGAGTTGTTTATACCTGTACCACCTTGAGTTCTTTCAGTCCATGTCAAAACACAAGTTTCCAAGCACAGAAAACTGAGACATGGTTCATGATTGTAGCCAAAATGTAAGATTTGGCGAAGACGGTGTTCTAATTCTTGTATCAATCGATACAGGGTAAACAAGTTAATGATGATTGATCTCTTGGTATTTGGATGCTAGGTGCTGTCAGGGCTGACTGACTTGTTTTTTTAGCTCAGTTTTGCTTAAGGGAGTGTGAGTACAAATAAAAGGGTGCTTTTGATCTTGTTCTTTAAATAAAATTGAAGTTATATATTAATAATTTGATATTAAGGCGAAATTTTACTTTGACTGAAGAATAGTACAAAAAGTATATAAAGAGTAGGTTTAGCTTGTATTATGTAATGAATGGAAAAGAATTCAATATTTAAGAAATTGAAGGAACATGCCTTCTAGTCACAAAAGTGGATGCATCTGTGAGGTACAATAAGGTACAGGGTTTACACTTTATAGAGGGGAGTGGGGTAAACTTCTTTTGGCAATATTAGAGAGCCAACAGCATAAGAAAAGGGAAACGGAATGTAAACTAAAAAGGAATAAGGATTCAAACATTCACAACCAAACACACTGCAAGGAACTGGGACAATCAATAGTCCTCTAGTGAATAGCAATGTTATTACAACTCATGCAGATAAAGGTAACGACATATTTCTCTGGTTCTGGTTTCCAGCGCTTGGTTTTATCTCCCATGATAGCAGCAGATGTTGCTCTTCCTCGGGATGGATAAAAGGCAAAGAAATCTCACGGATCATCAGGTCACCACAAAATGGGCATTCACTAGCTATAGCATCATCCAGTTGGGACCGGAGCTGCACATAATTTGACACCAGTACATAAAGTTATTCGGCGCAGTTCAACTCCATCAAAGTACAAGCATTTAACACCCCAATGTAAAGTTCACCAAGATGCTAACAGAAGTAATTTTTTTCATGGCTAATGCTTAAAGAGAAGTTCCATAAGTCAAAGACCTCAATGAATTATGACATGCTCAATGCAAATGACGATGGATATTTAAAGATCAAAGTTGACAAAAACCACAGACCATTGGTAGAACAAGAAAAGAAATTTGAAACTTAAATTTCAATGCATGAAAAATGTAATGTTGAGCAATAAATTTCTGACATCAACTAAATACATGTTAGACGGTGCATGAAAGAAAGTTCTGGACAAACCTTGTCTACAGTGCTCAAGCTAGGAATGGACTCCTCTGGAGAAAGGGTGCCATTTAGTTCTCTCTTTGTTTCACTGCCCATCAAAGTAAGTTGCTTCTGCAGATCCAGTATATACTCAGCCTGCAACATTTTCCCAATAGATTCAATCTGAATGACAGTATCGGCAGTAATAAATATATGCTGGTTTAAGGTGGGGGCAACATTTTGACGCCATCCAAACAAGGTTATGACAATTGTAACAAAACTTGAGAATAAAATTAATGAATACAGTTTCTTTAGGATATAAAACTAATGATATTGTCAATTTATGACTACTGTATATTAACCCATGTTTAAGGGTCCAAACTAAACAGCATTTTTGTTCTCCATTACAGCGTATTTTCGTCATTTGAATTAACTTGTGAAACAATAATAAAGTTTTTGATATCCCCACTCAAAACTATCCATTTTTTTAATGTTAAACAGCTAAAGATCAGATCACTGTCCTTTCAACTTTGTTACATTGCTTTTCACACTCACATCAGTGTTCCATTAATCTGAAACAATAACCTTTCAGGTACCAAAATGAGAAGTAGTCGCAATGAGATGCCAGTTATGAGATAAAGGTACTGTATTTACCTGGGAAACAACTGTACAACGAGTCACATGGGCAATCAGGCACTGTGCGTGGAAGGCATGTCCACACGGAAATATATAAAAGGGAGCCATTTGTCCTACTAATGTATAACCTCGCCCCACGCCGAACTCCCTCCCAACACTTAGAATTTTTCGCCGGCAAACCTATAGGGACAGAACAAAATGATTTCAACTTAGGCATTAGTTCAGCAAACTAAATCAGAAAAACAAAAGCAGAATGATCTTAACGTATCAGGAAGAACAATACCCCGCATTCCTCATCTCGATCAATAATAGTGCATCTTTGAGCAAGCGCACTGATATCATTTCTGATGTTGTCAGCACCGCGGGTTGCATCATTCATCTCTTCTTTCAGCTGTTCAATTTGCTTATTGTAATCCTCCAATGATGAGCATATAGCCTCCTGCATAAATTTAGATAAATCCAGCAACGGAAGTTTAAGAAAACCAATTGCAATTATCTAAGACATGTAGTTCACATATCACATTCTTTAGTTAATTTTTGCAAAAGAAGCTACTAAATTACATGCATATGTCAACAGAGAACAAAAAAAAAAAAAAAAAAAAAAAAAAAAAAAAAAAAAAAAATAAAAAAAAAAAAAAAAAAAAAAAAAAAAAAAAAAAAACTTAGCTAGTAAGTATTACTAGATAAATTGATCTTATTTGAAAATTGTCAATCAAGATGACAAAACCTGAACAAAATTAACTGTACCTTGAAGTCATCAATCAGCGCAAAATCAGGAAAGAATGGTAATATGTCCTCAATCTTTAGCAGGCCATCAGTTTCTTTAAGAAATGCAATCGCCTTCCTAATGTTTTCCCTCTTAGTTCCTTTTTCTTGTTCAACAACATGCTTAGCAATCATAAGCCAGAGTTTCTTTCTCAAATCTTCATCATCTTCAACCTTGTCAGCTTCAGCCATAGCAAGCTCTGAATCAACCTGGTATAGGAAAGTCAGTTAGCACAAAAGAATGACTACTTAAAAATGAAAAAAAAAGAAAATAAAATGTCTTCAAAATATTTATAGGCTTATTTTTATTTCTTTGTTGGGATGGAAAAATATTGAAAATTTAAAAAACTTCTAACTGGATATGTTGAACTACTTTTTCAAACCTGGCTCTGAGAGAACTAGATATTTTACAAGACCACTAACTTATTCCAGCCAAATGGAGAAGGGCCACAAAGGCAGAAAAATCCCTCACTGGAAGGCACTTTTGGGCCTCATAAGTGAATTATTCCTTGTATCAAGATTTCTAATGCATAAAGAATAAAAAATCTGTTACAATTGGTTGCTCTTGCGGAATCCGCAAAAGATACAAGTGAAAAATATCACCAACAATGAAGAACATTTGTAAAGCAGTCAAGCAGATATTTTTAATTAAGCTGCACCATTTTTGTATTAAAGCAGCGGGGAAGTTGGAACATAAAAATCTTATATGACAAATTCTAACAACAAACTTTCAAACACACTTTTTTAAAGGCAATCTCTACTAGTGACTTAAGTTTATTCAACATATTTGTTGTGGGTTCCACTTCCCATTTAATGATTCTTGTCATGATTCATAATTTTTAATAAATTATAACCAACAATAGAGAGTATATTAGAAGGAGTGCGTTAACACTCCTTGCCATCATATTAGTCACCTGTAGGGCAAGAGCAACGGCTTCTTCATGCATGGACATCATGCTGTATATATGAACACATGCACGCATTCGCTTTTCCTTTAAGCAAAGACGCAAGGCATACTTAGGATCATAGAAGAACTCAGGACCATTTTCCGGTCCTTTCCCAAATTTGCATTGTAGGAAACGTAGAAGTGAACTATCATCTTCCTGAGTAGACAAAAAAAGAAACATATACATAAATAGGCACAATTGTCAACGCTAGACAGATCCAAGAAGTTGTAAATTCCTTTAAATCTTATGAAGATAAACCACTCTTTCCCTGCATTAGCTGCAAGAGATGAGACAAGTTTAAGACTCGGTCAAACCTCAATTGATTAATCAAAGTTATATTTTATAAAGAAAAAGGCACACATTAGAATTTCCATTAAATATTTCCGTGAAGGATCTTCTTCAACTTATATTTACAATTGCAATCGCAATCATGTCCTGTGAGTGTTAATGAACATACAATAAAGAATATGATTGTCATCTTCTTATCTTAATGGAAAAACAGGCAATTTGATTTGATCTTAGGAGAAATTTAATAGGCTTAAATTGCAGTACGAATAAAATATGTTTAAATAGCACTATAAACTTTCATTCCAGTTTTAATTAATGGCAATGGCGCCACACAGTAAAGAGTAGTTTTTGTTTACGTACATGAGAAGTGAAAAACCAGGTAAATTAATGCTAAATAGTTTAAAGGTGTAAGGTGCATAGAATACACTATTCAGAGATTACCAACTCCTTATCACTGTAGTATCCATTTTTTCATTTGCAGGCACACATATGTTCATCTAAATATAAATTATAGATGATTTCAAAATAAAATATATGAATGTGAAACACCCTTCATAATCACCACACCAGAAGTACACGGATCATGGATGTAAAAGCAAGTCACCCAACCTGTTTCGCATACAAAGAAAGCAGCAGGTTATGAACTCCAGGGTCTTCATTATGTAATCGATGAACACAATATTCAAGATATTTAATGACTTCATGTGTCTCATTCCTGCATGTAAAAATAGTTTACGTAAATGAACTTAAAATTCCAAAACAACATCAATAAATTTAGGAAATCTGTCAGAAGACACAGAACACGAAAAGAATAAATAAATCGATGAACACAATTGTGACTGAAACATTTAACTGACTAAAAATGCAAACACAAATATGCAGTACTTTGCATGTGGTTCGCTTGAATAGCGCATCATTGCAGGAATCAGTTTCCTTGGGTTCAGATTCTTTGTAGCCATCCATGATTCCACAGTTTCATATGCATCGAGGGCAATAAGATCTGGAGCAAACTTATACTGCATAGGACAGTCAATATTGTTAATAATTTGTTATATTTCTGAAAAGAAATTGAGAGGCTACAGTTTCAAATAAAAGTAATAGCTGAAATGGCCCGGGAAGAATGGGACACAGTAGTGACAAATAGATTTTCACACCCCATATCCTAAAAGGTGAATCATACCTGCAGATCTATAGGCACAGCAGGTTTCTGAAGCACTTCCAATGCTTTCTTTGCTTCTCCTTGCTGGAAAAAGAAACAAAAACAGAAAGTAAGAACAAAGAAAAGGAAATATAATCAATATAAGATTGTATACTTCTATAAAGCAATAGAGATCTGGATTCTGGAAACGGAGATCTTTAGTAATGACATGAAACATAATTGGAATCAGGGCACCTGAATGTAATGGTGAACTACAATCTCATACTGCCCTTCTAAGCTCGCAAAATATACCAATTCTTCAACCCTTCCATAACTGTAGAAAAGGGCAAAAGCAAAATCATATAAGATTAATGGTCATATAATATATAACTAACTTTGGTCAAAGTTATAAATGACAAGGAAATAAACCACTAAATAAATTAGAGACTTCTATTTGGATTGATATGATAAGCAATAAAAGATTATGGTATTGTAATAGGTACTCGGGTATCATGAGGTGTCTAAGCTCCACATCAAGTAGTACTAGGATGCTAAGTGGAGTACTTAAGTGATTTGGTTTTCCCCCCGAGAAGCTAACACTTAAGGGAGAGTTCTTCAAGTGTTTAGATTAATTGGTTACAAAGTTTTCATGTAAGTGAATGTTTTAGAGTAGCCTCACTACGACATTAACTCTTAGGAGAGGAGCTATAAGGGGACTTGGATATTATGAGGTGCCTAAGTCTCTCATTGATAGTATGGGGTATTATGTGATGGATTTAGAATTGAAAAGCTCCAATACCAGATCCAAGGCAAAATGCGGAAGGATGGAGTCATCAGTCATCATCACTGAACCACAATAGCTAATAATTCATATATTAATACCCTTTTATTTTCAAACTAAGGTATGCAAAGGCATCACTATATAACTTGCAATCCCAATTAAGTTGGTACCCCAAGTTTAAAAATCATCTAGAACATACCCACAACAGCATTAAAAATAAAAAACAAGATACAAAATAGTGGGGGGACTATACCAAAACTCACTCAAGAAACAAACCTATACAAAGGTAGATTAAACCTGTCCCTACAGAATTCATATCTAATAAAATCCGAAATTGTATTCCACCATAAACTACACTGTGTTCCAACCCCAAAATGTTTGCACATTTTAGAAGTTTAATAGTTTCTCTTGGAATAATTTATTATGATAACTAAATTTTAAAAAACTCTGAAAACTATAAAACTAATTGAATCAAACAAACATGGAACTGGATGCTCCCACTCTGCCATTAAAGAACATCATTTTTCTTTCCTGCATCTTTTTTGTTGAACTAAACCCTAAATGAAATAACTTGTGCTAAAGAGAACTTAAATATATAAACGACCAGAACTTTATAAATAAAATAGAAGAAAACAGGCAAGCAGCAAGAATTAATACCTTTCTAAAAGTTTCATTGTAGTTGTTTCATCCAATACATCCTTGCTGTCACTGAGAAAAGCACGAAATTCTTTAATAATTGTTTGGTACTCTAAATTGCTATTCCCTGATGCAGAGTCATCTTCCAAGAGCAGTCGGTTTATCTTAAAGAACAAATAATGTAAACCCAAATTAATTTGCATTGAAAAAAATATCTATAAACTCACAAGATAAAGATTAAAGAATACAGCTGAAAGAGTAACTTAATAGCCTAAAGCCAAAGTATAGCATCAGAAACTGCTTCACAGCTCTAGGCATTTTTTCAACAAAGAAAAAGACTATAGCATAAATCTCTAAAAGTGTTAATGTTTTACTAGCATGTGTTCATATTAACATTTTGAACAAGAAATGAAAGCTACCTATAGTAGTGTGGGTTAGACTTGGATTGATTGTACCACGCAGTAACCAAGCAAACACTAAAATCAATTGCATACAACACTCTTCATGCCCCATGTACAGATAAGTGAAACAATAAAGACTTTGTGGAAAACAGATGGAATTTCAGGACATATTATACAGAATTAAGCCCCATTTTAGTTTAAATTTGGATACCACAAGGTTTTGTTATGCCATTGTTCAGAGAAAATGAGATAAAGGAATTATCGTTCCAAATGTCAAGAATGTAGAACCTTGTCCAAGTACAATTCAGTTGCCCAAGTGGATATCATTGTTATTTGGCATTTGTCACTCTTTTCCAAATTATCAAGCTTCCGCAATAAGAAAGTTCTCAAAGCATCCTACATAAAAGAAAGAAACCAGTGAATTTTGTATAAGCGTGAGTCAATTTTCAAATCCTATAATTTAAAAAGTAAATTCAAGATAAACCAATTAAAACCAGTTTGCATATGCCCACATGGGAAAGCACCAACTGTAGAGATTAAATGCACATAAGAAAATACAATGATGCAACATAAATTTACCATTGATTAAACTAATACACTCGTGTATTAGAAGCACGCTGAATGAAATAATAGTATAATCAAGAAGATTTTCATATTGAAAGACAAAATTACAAAGTAAACTTTTCTAAAAATACACACACTGACGAAGAATGCAGTCACAGTGTAATTCATATTTAAAGGCCAGGCCTGCAACGTGAAAAGTACCTGTTCACCAGCACTAATGAACTTCAAAGTGACCTCTTCAAATGATAAAATATAATTGATCTGCAAATAATATTCCTGTCAGATTTTTTTTTTTCTTTTGGATTATCAAAACAAAGTTCCAAGTGTTACTACTAGAAAGCATGATAGGCACATTGCTTAAGTACAAAACAATCACAATTATAACCAAATTATCAGAATAGAGCACTGTCTGTAAAGATGATGCTGCCAAAAAACTCTACACCTCCAAACTTTAAATTTATGAACAGAGCTCATAAATATTCAGCAGCCTATCTTTAGGGAATGATGCTTCTTTCTTAAATAAAAAACTAAAAAAAAAAAAAAAAAGGTCACGACAGTTTTAAATTATTACACGTGGATCTCCCTGTTTGATGAATACAATTCATTGGGAAAAGATGTAAAACGATATATATATATATATATATATGTGTGTGTGTGTGTGTGTGTGTGTGTGTGTGTGATGATTTGGAAATATTTTGGTCATGATTTGGTAGCCTAGAAAGTTCATAGCTAAGAGAGTCCAATCCACTACTTAATATAGCAAAGGGCAGCACAATTATTTTTAAGTAATCAAGTGTAATGAGAGCAAAGGAAGCTCCTGCATTAATATAACAGACTAAATATAGCAAAATAATGAACTCAAAGGATTTACTTTCGCATAGAATGATGCAGCTCTAAAATAATCTCTAGAAGAAAACGCAGCTTCCGCCTGCACCACAAATATTGCTATCAAATTTCAAACTATCTTGTGGCAAAAAATTATCATGAATTTGAACAAACTATTTCTTGGGCAGCACAATAAAAGCAAGTGAACAATACCTGCACTAAATATACTTGGTCTCTTTGAAATGGGTCACGGCAATTTGCTAAAGCAGCAGTATATTCGTTCATGTCAAGATATACTTTCCACATATCTCGGCCTTCATCATTGATAGACACCTACTAAATTATCAAATACAGCAGCAATTATAACCAAGCCAGTTAGATCCAAAATTCAGAAGGCTACAGTATTCAGAGAACACAAACCTGAAAGATGGAGTTCTGATCATATGCATAAAACAAACCAGCTGTGGCATCACTACACAATCCTATAATACCCTTTGATGCTGAATCGGAAGTTTGATCAAACTGAAGTTCCTCAATGATGTTTTCACTAATTCTGTTTACAACCTACAAATGCTCAAATAATTTAGCAATCATGTATAAAACTCTTTAAATTGGGATTGTGAGGCATGGGAACTTTGATATAAACAAAACCATGATACGAAAGTGCATACACACCTTAACCTTATTCCCTAGAAGTAACAAGAAATGGAATTCAGACAACGCCATCGAACTTGGTTTAACTACTTCAGCTCCTTCAGACAATTTGGAGTAGTCCAAAAGAGCCTTGTTCTCAATAAAATTTTCATTTCCACTTGAAGAGCTGTCAAAAAGTGAGAGAAGGGTGAATAAGTTCCTAAAAAAGAAAGATGTAAGGATTTGCAATAAAAACCATTCATGAAGCACCAATAACATGTTCTGAAATGAGGTTTGCAGAATCATGACCCACATAATGAACAAGTTCCAAATCAATATTGATGAAAGATGAAACAGACAACAATCTCAAGTCATTCTATACTACCTCTGTTGTCCTCCAAAATTTAGGCCACCATGGTAAATACCAGCTCCAGAAAGCCATGCAAAATGTACAGCTCTCCGTTGCTTAATGAAAAAATGCAACTCACTGGAAGATAATCAATAGAATAAAGTCTTAGAAATGATAGATCATATACAAACAACACATATGAAAGACTGTAAAGGTAAATATGTTGAATGCTCTCATGATATTACAATAGTATTATGCTTTTAGAGAAAGAGGGAGAGAGAGACCACTTGCCTGTTTGGTATGTCACCAGGAAGTTCCATAAAATGCACAGTACGATCTAAATAACCTGAAAAAACAGTCTACATTTGTATAACAATCAGTAAAATTGAACTTTGAAATATAATGGACGGTGTAATGAAAAAGGATAGCCCAAGATTAAAAATCATTGTCACCATAAATTACTTTCTATTATTTACATATAGAAATAACACAATCAATCTCACTGCTTCATAAAACAAATCATAAAGAGAACAATCTCCCTCTTTGGTTTATGAAAAGACCATATTTTTATATTTCTATATTACACATGCTTCTTATCTGTTTGTTGTAGTTGTATTGAATATAAATGCTTCAAAAGCTTGGACACTTCACCCATATATATTGGTAAAGTATATAAAAGTATCAATATCAGATACGAGAAACAGATAAAGGTATTAGTGTTTCATAGGTTTTAGATACTTTCACCACAAAATTGAAGTATCGGTACTTTATAGTATTTGACTTACTTCCAGTGACCCAAAGCCGGTGAAAGAGTAAAGACGAGTAGGAGTAACTGCCATCACATAATACCTAGTCCCATTAATTATGCTAGCTGTTTCCATCTGATAAAAAAGGAGAAGAACCAGAACATAAATTGAATGCCTTAGCCACATTTGAAAAAAAACAAGACTCTAATATTCATAAAAATGAGATGAAACAATAGATATTATCCTGAAAAAAGAACCTATAACAGTAAACAGGAAAAAGATATACCTGCAAGCCCATAAAAGCTTCAGGAAGTTCTCTTAACTCAAAGAGAAACTTGATATACTTCTCTTTCTTATCCTTCTCATCCACATATAGCTCATGAAGTTGACCGTTTTCTGTACCAAGAATAACTTCCTTTGTGGAAACTGCATTAAAAAGTTTAATCATAACGTCAAGCACAAATGAATATATGAAACTCTTTGTAGTAAATAAATCTACAAGCAATGGGCATGAGTCAAATAAGTGATCAACTAACTACCTTCAGTTATCTGTTGCTTGTTCCATGCAACAGCATTTACAACAAGACCTTTCAGCTTGCTCAAAATTCGTGGCTTGTTCCATTTGGCATGAGTATAGAAAGTTTCAGCTCCTCCAGGACCAACAACAGTGGCAATACAGTGACTCCCTCCAGGATCAACAAAAACCCTGTGGATTGACTGGTCCCCAGGACGACCCACAGTGAGATCAATCTCTACACTCCAAACAGACAGCAAGATATAAGACACTCATCAATCCTACCGAAGAAGCAGGATATTAAAGAACAAGAAACAACTCCAAATTCCAGTATAAGCCCAAGTACACACCACTATCAAGAACCCTAAAACAAATCATTCAAAGAGTGATCCCTATTCTATATCTATGTTGATTCATAAATTAATTTCAAACCCTCAAATTTGACATTCAAAATGTAAAGGTTACTGAATTGAAATACCCATTTCAATGGGATGTCAAATACCAATTCATTTCCACTATTTAAAAATTAATAAAAATGGGTATCCAAGGAATAGAAAGCTCAAAATTGAAACTTCACCAGATGAATTGCCAAGCCCAAAATCATGCCTGATGACCCATCCTCTGCTGGTTCCAATCACAATGACATCATTTCCAGCAGCCATGCAAGTAATAACTCCACGACCTTTTGCAGCATATCGCTCAAGAAGGTCCACTGTGAATACCTGCCTCCCTTGATCCATCTATCATTTTTTATGTGAAGAAAATAATATCACAAGACAGAAATAAAGATAAATAAAACAGTGTCGAGAAAAGGAGCACACTTGATTATTGAACAGTGGTTTAAGACACTGTTCACAGAGGTTCCTTCCAGTCCCATACACTAAACAGGACTGAATAAGGGAAGCACATTAACAGATGAGTTGTCCAAGAAACCATTGTTCTCACCCTCAAAAGAAAAAAATTTGTTGTTTCCATAAACTTACTACATTAATGATTAATGGCCTACTGATTTTTCTGATCTGATTCTGTTTTGCACAAAATTACCAAAATTTCACGTAAAGTTTTAATTTTATGAAAATGAAAACGAAGATAAAGTTTTTTATACAGAAAATGTATTTGTCTCAACATGCTTTGTTATTAAACTTGGTCTGGTGATTGACTGAGCCGGAGCAATAACCGACTGGTCAGTCAAAAAATTATAACACAAGCGAAAAAAATCATAACATCCTGTAGGTTTAACTCAGCTAAAAAAGCAAGAACAAAAATTAACATAAGAAAACTTGGCATTCAGAAATCAACAGTACTAGATCAAGGACCAAATTGGGAATGGATAAACTACGGTACTACATCAAAGGCAATCATCTAAAGCCCTATCCCATTAGGTGAGATCAACTACATGGATCATTTGACACTATTTGGCTGAGTCAAAAACCAAAGCTTTGGAATTCCAACAATCCGATTAATTCCCATTAGTGCATTAGAACTGAAAACAAACCTGACACAAGGACAGATTCAGGTTTACTCAAGTTTCATTAGTCAATTAAGATATTAGGTTGGCCTGCTATTGAAATGTATTTATCAAAAAACTAAACTTATGATTTTAAGCCCTTTTCAAGAAAAGCCCAGAAAAAAAAAAAAATGTAAAATTGATTGACTTTAACGATTTGAAAGGTGATATTCCATCACTTCAGTTTGAAAGGTGAAAAACGTGAGAGTGAAGTGCCCTTCAGCACACTTGTTTGGATCTTCTGATGCTAGAAATCGGACATAAATTTGTTTTGGAAGGCACACTGAATTGTCAGATAGATTTGTAGAAGTTCTGTGTGAGTGAGACATCATAGGGTTACCATTGGACAAACAAAATCTCAATTCTTAATACACAAATTGTGAATGCAAAAAAAAAAAAAAAAAAAAAAAAAAAAAAAAAAAAAAAAAAAAGGCGAACCGAAGAACACAACAAAAGAAGGACGAGGGAGGGGGGAGA